>OKSH01000003.1_pt1 | contig 244060 bp, 208 predicted proteins | sample 1601231 | NCBI WGS metagenome assembly OKSH01 (sample SAMEA3541596, study PRJEB24748) | human gut metagenome | biome: human gut; feature: human-associated habitat; material: faeces | place: China | collected 2012
GGGAAATTGAACATTTGCTGAATATACAACAACAAGATGAGAGAAATTTACTTGAAGTTTTTTGTGAGAGTATTAATTAATCATAAATCAATCTAAAATGCCGGATGAATTAAAAAGTTTAAGAAAGTTTTAATGGAAAAAATTTATAATATATTCGCATAATATCTGGTGGAGGGGCATATTAAAATGGACTTATTTCATGTTTAATATGCTCTAATTGTATATTAACGGGAATACTTCTAAACTGTAAATATTATTTATTTTTGATTTTAATTATCTTGACCATCGAGATACTTTATTCTATATATCTTTATATTGCTGAACCAGTCGGAACTAAAAATAGAATAGTTATTGGATTATAACAGGAAGTATGAAAGATTTGCCTTATTTTCAAAAGGAATGCGAATATATATATGAAAACAATTGTGAGTTAAGAGGGTTGATTAAAGATACTCAAATCAAAGGAATACCAAAAGGTATAAAACGCAAAAAGGCGAATTTGGAGGAAATAGTTTTTTTTATTCAAAAAGGGGATATAAGTATGATAAAAGTACTTAAACTTGATTATACGTTGGTCTGTTCGCAGTTAATTACAATAATTTGTACGATATGTTTTTCTTTTGTTGTCAGTATTGTTTTAAATATGCCTATAGTGGTAATAGGGGCTTTGTTTATGATGAACATGATTTTTTCAACTATACCATTTGAGATGGATAAAGATTATAAATTTTGCTTTTATAATATGCTTCCGATCTCTAGAAAAATAAAAATTGTTGCTAGATATACTTTTTTAAGCATAAATACATTATTTACATCGGCTTTTTCATTACTTATTCTTTATATTTCTGCACAGAGAATGAGGGTAGTGATTAAAGGTATTTTTTATGTTGTTTTTGCATTTATGGTTTCTGTTTCATTTGTTTTAGCCTGTCTACAATATTTAATTTATTATAAAGTAGAGGCTACTATAAGTAAACAAAATAGTTTGTGGTTAAGGTTTATTCCGGCATTTGGAATGATGATGTTAGTTAATTTATTTGGAGAAAAATTGATTGATTCTAGCCTGCTAAGAGTAGTAAACAATAATATAGGACTTAGTATTGTGTTTATGCTGGTGGTTGATTTGAGTGTATTATGGATTAGTATTAATATTTCTATTTTAGTAGAGAAAAAACGAAAAATATAAGGTGGATCGAACAGATATCAAAATTCTGATTTGTTTTTAGGTCCTTAGGATTGAAGAGAGTTGAGCAAAGCATGATAGCGAGTTTCTCGAAAATAATTTTAGCATTTTAAAAAATAATCTTTAATATGCCATTTTTGATAAAATCTAGTAACAATTGTATATAAAAGGTGGAGGGACTTACGGTCATTTAAAGCCTTCACTCATACAAGATAGCGATAGTGTATTTTAATCGTATTTGTCAAAGAAGGAAGATAGGGATCACATATTTATCAATTAAATCAAGGCATTAATAATTAAGTAACAACAAATTATACAATTAATAATTTATAACCACAGATGTGTATAGTCATGGACACACTGTTGAAGTCTTGAAATAAATAATGCATAATTGAAATAACAGAAAATTATTGAATTTAATTTGAATTGTATACTAAAAATGAGCCGATAGAGAGGATTAATAATGAGTATTGTGTCGGAAATACTATAAAATTGAGGAACAGAAACTAAAAACATGTCTCTTTCTTATTATGTATAGCATTCTTTTCAGCAGTATCTTGACATTGCTTGTTTTTGCTAGTTCCCTAAGAAGGCAGGCATGGTATAGAGACATATATCACGATAATACCAAAAGGAAAAGTAATCTTTGTTGATGTTGACGAGGGAGGGGGAGTTAATGAAGTATCAAATCAGAAGAATAATTTCTTTCATATGCATTCTTGCCTGTGGATTCAATCTAGTATCGTGTGCTAAGAATCCAGAGAAACGTATCGTTGTGGACAAGGCAGAGGGGCTGTCCAAGGAAAGCGTGCTGCCGAATGAAAAGGATGTCCCTAAGGATCTGGGGGCACCGGAGCATTGGCAGGAGACCATGGACAGGAGCAATGGCTTTGTCACTATAGAGGCAGACTGCCAGGTGCGGATACCTGAAGTATATAATACGCCCGTGTATCTCTATAAAATGCGTCCCGTGACTAACAAACTTCTGAAGAGACTGTGTGACTATTTCTCCGGAGGCGACAGACTATATGAGGAGCCGGCGATGACGAAGGAAGCTCTTCAGGCTCAGAGAAACAGCATGGTTAGCCTGAGCGGTGATTGGTCATGGTATAGTGAGAGAAGTTTAAAGCCAATGCTGGAAAGAGTAGATGAATTGATCCAAAAGGCTCCAAAAGAGGAAGAACGCCATTATATCAAGGCGGAACTCATGGCTCCATACCAGACGGAAGAAGAGTATGTTAAGGAGAAGAGCATGTACGTATCCCGCCAGAACAGTGATTATTATTTTGATACGGGAAAAAAGCTTGGCTTTATGGCGAGGGTTGACAAAGGGCGGACTGTCAACCCGATCATACGAGCGATAGATTATGATGAAGAATTAGGGAGCACATCGAATTTTCTTTATAGGCAGGGGACGTTCGTTGACGAGAAGTGGATGGAGCATACGTTAAGCAATCAAGAGATTTTTGGATACGAAGGCGAGGCTTACAATGAATATCTAAATCGCTTGAACGATGCACTTGGCCAGACTGAGAGCGACATGTTTCAGAGAGAGGATGCATTAAGGGAAGCGAATAAAATATTAAAGGCATTGTCTCTGAAGGGGTACAGGGTCGCGGACTGTGTTAAGGCAGTGGGAAGCCCCGAGAGCGAGAGCTGGGCGTGTCTTGATGAGGCGGATCTGAAAATGGTCAGGGGCTATTCAGTTTATCTATCCCTTGAAGCAGGGGATCTTGTAGGTTATGCGCAGCCATTCCAACAGCCATATTTGGAACTGCCGGAGACCACTTATGCGCCGTCCTTTTCGACAGAACAGATACATATGGTTTTAACGGAAGAAGGAATCCAATTGTTCGAGTGGACGAACCTGGGAGAACAGGAAGACGAGATTGCAGAGAACACAAAGTTGCTATCCTTTGATGAGATAAAGGAAGAGATGGCAGATCATCTGTTATATAGGGCAGTGGCTGATGGCGGCGAGGAAGCCAAGGCGCTGGGGGATCGGTATCGTTACACTGTAACTGATGTACAACTAAGGGCAGTCAATATTTCGGCTTATGAAGAGCCTAAAGCGGTATGGCTGGTTCCGGCATGGGTATTCAGTTTGAAATATGATGTAACCTTTTCCCAACAGACAACTATGAAGGGGAATGATATTGAACTTGTACTGAATGCAATTGATGGAGGCTATGTAATGCCAAGGCTTGACCCTCGAATTATTATTCCGTAAGGCTGATAAGCTGTACCTGGTTCCTTTTAGATGAAAAACCACATATGAGAATGAGGAGGGATTGATGTGACGGATTATCTGAGGAAAAGAATTGTTACCGTAGTATTTATCCTGGCAGCTGGAGTCTGTCTGATCTCATGCGCCAAAACCCCGGAAAAGAAAGTCGTTGTGGATAAATCAAAGGGCTTATCCAAGGAAAGCATCATCCCCAAGGAAAAGAACACCCCAAAGGATCTGGGGGTTCCGGATTACTGGCAGGAAACGATAGAAAAAAACGATGGTTTCGTTGTCCTGACGGCAGATTATAAGATGCAGATTCCAAAGATCTATAACACGCCTGTCTATTCCTATGAAAGAGTGGAAATGACAGATAAGTTTCTGAAGAAACTGTGCGAATATTTTGCAGATGGGGATAGGTTATACGAGAATCCGCCAATGACAAAAAGCGAACTGGTCAAGGAGAAAGACAAGATAGCTGGATATAAAGGGCTTTGGGGGCGTTATACGGGTATACATGGCGCTGATTTGAAAAAGGTTGAGGCAGATGTGGATAAACTGATTGAAAAGGCACCGGAACAGAAGCCGGAACACAAATACATAGATGCCAAACTAATGACTCCACAGCAGTTGGAAGTCGAAAACTTTCGGACATGGGATTATACCAGCGGTTGGTATAGTTGGTACTATGAGACAGATAAGAAGATAGGATTTACAGCGAGAGTGGACAGAGGAAGAGCCGTTGATCCTATTATTCGTGCACTTGCCTATAATGAGGAGGTGGGAAGTAACACACAGTTCGTGTATAGCCAAGGAACCTTTATAGATGTGATGGATTTGGAAAGCGATTATGACTATCAGAAAGCCTTTGACACGCAAAATAAGGAATATCTGGACTCTTTAAATGTAGAGATGAAGCGAGAGGCCGACGAAGGTTTTTCCCAGGAGGATGCATTAAAAAAGGTTAATGAGATGCTGAAAGATTTATCAATCAAGGACTTTACCGTAACGGACTGCGTGAAGGCAATCGGCACAGAGGACAGTGAAAGCTGGGCGGGGCTGGAAGATGGAGAACTAACGAAAAGCGTAGGCTATTCTGTATATCTATCGCCAAAGGCGGGAGACGTTGCGGGATACACTTTACCTCGAAGGATGGTCTATAATGACTTGCCAGAAACGATGTATGCTCCGTCATTTCTGACAGAACAGATACGAGTGATCATTACCAAGGAAGGAGTCCAGAGATTTGAGTGGAGAAATATCTCAAAGCGAAAGGACACTGTTGCAGAAAACACAAAGTTATTATCCTTTGAGGAGATTAAGGAAAAACTAGCACAGCATCTGCTTTATGTGGGAGTTTCCGAAATGGGAGGAGAAAAGCAGGAGGGGAGTCAGAACCTTTATAAGGTGGCAGGCGTACAGTTTCGTGCAACAAATGTCAATGCTTATGAAGATTCAAAAGCGGTATGGTTGGTTCCGGTATGGATATTCGACTTGGAGTATATAAGTAAGGCGGAATCGGCTGGTCAAGCCTATGAACAGAGGCTGCTAACGGAAACCGTCATCTTGAATGCCATCGACGGCGGATATGTGACGCTAAATTTTGACTAGCCAAAGAAGCATCAGCGAATAAGGGAGCAAGGTGATAGAGCGCGTGAGCGGAGGAGGGAGCATATGATGAGGTATCGTATAAGAAAGCAAGTGATTTCCACCATCTGTATTCTTGCCTGCGGAGTCAATCTGGCAGCGTGTGCCAAGACCCCGGAGAAGAAGATTGTGGTAGATAAGTCAGAAGGACTGTCCAAAGAGAATATTCTTCCAAAGGAAACGGATACGCCGAAAGACCTGAAGATTCCGGAGCATTGGCAGGAGCGGATAGAAAGAAGCGACGGATATGTCACGGTAGAGGCAGACTGCCAGATACAGATTCAGGAGATTTATAATACGCCGGTTTATTCTTATGAAATGAGACATATGACGGATAAGCTTTTAAAGAAATTATGCGACTATTTCTCCGATGGCGATCCATTATATAAAGAGCCGGCGATGACCAAGGAAGCACTGCAGGCCCAAAAAGACGATATCATCAATATGAGAGGACAATGGGCCTGGGAGGAAGGGAATGATATATCCCCCATGACAGCCCGAATAGATGAGCTGATTGAGAAGGCTCCAGAAGAGGAAAAGCGCCAGCATACTGAGGCGAAACTGGTGGAGCCGCAGCAGTTAGAAGTAGAATCTGTCAATGAGAAGGGCACGTCAGCATCCCGGATGTATAGCAAATACTACTATGAGACGGAGGAAAAGATAGGATTTGCGGCACGGGTAGATAAGGGACAAGAGGTAAATCCAATGATCCGTGCGATTAATTATAACGACAAACTGGGAAGCACCTCTAATTTCCTCTATAGCCAGGGAACTTTTATAGACGAGAAGTGGATGGAAAAGAATATCACCAGCCAGGAAATTCTGGAGTTCCACAATGAGTATTACGATAACTATCTGGAACGCTTGAAAATCGGCCTGGCGCAGGAGGGAGATGGAATCATTCAAAAAGAAGATGCGTTAGAAGAGGCCGATAAGGTGCTGGAAGCGCTGTCTTTAAAAGGATATGGGGTTACGGACTGCTTCAAGGCGACAGGAAGCCCTGGGAGTGTCAGCTGGGGCTATCTGGATGAGGAAAATCAGACTTTGACTACGGGGTATTCGATTTATTATGCGCCTAAGGCAGGAGACCTGGTCGGCTATGAGCAGCCGTTCCAGCGGCCTTATGAGGAAGTTCCGGAGACTATCTATGCTCCATCTTTTTCGACAGAGGGAATACATATGATTATTACCAAGGAGGGGCTGCAGCTGTTCGAGTGGACCAATCTGGCGAAGAAGAAGGAAGCGATTGCAGAGAATACGAAACTATTATCGTTTGATGAGATAAAAGAAAAACTGGCAGACCATCTGTTTTACACGATAGTATCCAGTTTTAGCGAAGGCAAGGAGCAAGGATGTAGTTTTCATTATAAGGTAGCGGATGTACAACTGAGGGCGGCCAATATCCCTGCATATGAGGATCCAGAAGCCGTATGGCTTGCTCCTGCCTGGGTGTTCAAGGTAAAATGCGACATGGTCCTCTCTGCGCTAGGAACGAAAAAGTATGAGGAAACCGTCGTACTGAACGCAATTGATGGCGGCTATGTGATGCCAAAGGTTGATCACCGATTGGGGTGGCCATAGGAGAACGAATCGTTTGAAGAGGAGGCCTTTAAGATGAACAGAATATTTAGAATCGAATTTAGGAGGGGCTTCTATTCTGTGGGCTTTTATTTAAGCATCCTCCTGCTTGCCGCAGCCGGGTGGATCGGCGCGGGGGATATCCTGGGATATCTGGCAGAAGTGGAGTACATAGAAGGCGGAATCCGGTTCCTGGAGGCAGCGTATCAGGCACTTTGTTCGGAACCTTTTGCGCTCCTTGTGCCGGTTGCGTGTACGCTGGCTATGAGCGCCGCTTACGTGGAGGATCTGCAGAGCGGCACCCTGCAATATATTCTGCTTCGCACCACGAAGAGCAGATACCGGTGGAGCAAGGTGGTTAATTGCGCTATTTTTGGCGGGATGGCTGTGGCAGCCGCCATTTTGATCCTGCTTGTAGCCTGCTTTGCAAGATGCCTATTTACCAGCGCGGAGGCTGCACAATGGAAGACGGTGGGTGCGGCTTATTTTCTCTCCTTTTTGCGGCGGATACTCATACTATGGCTCAATGGCTCATTCTATGCCCTAATGGGAGGCTTGATCGCAACATTTGTTAACAACAGGTATATGGCTTATGCAGCCCCGTTCATCTTTTACTATGTGATATCCACGCTGATGGATGCCTACCTTTCAAATCTGCGGCTGATCAATCCGAAGGAATGGCTGCTGGAGAGATCTGCATCGCCAACGGCGATCCTGGCAATTCTGATCGTTGCGAATATTGTGGCGGCCCTGGCGTATTCAAAGGCGATAGAAAGAGGGTGGAGATATGACTAACGCGCGACTTGTATGCTCGATAACGAAGTTGAATTTCCTGGAATGGAAGAAGAATCCGAAGATTATTACCGCGTTTGTCCTGGCATTCGTGTTCTGCGTCATGCTGTCCGGACGGGCGATCATGTTTGCCAATAGTTATGATACCACGATGCAGATATTCGAGCCCTTTATCTGGGCTTTTGGAAATGGCAGGTCCATCCTGCTTGCATCTCTGCTTCTGATCTTCTTCTTCGTAGATATGCCGTTCATCAACGACGCGACGCCTTATTATCTGCTGCGGATTAGCCGGGCTGTGTGGGTCAGCGCGCAGCTTCTGTATGTAGTCCTGGTGACGGTCATTTATATGGCATTCCTTCTGGGAACCTTCTGCCTGCTTTGCGCCCCGATCTCGTTTCCGGGAAATATGTGGAGCGAGACGGGAGCCATGCTGGGATACTCCGGCGTAGGAAGCCAGATTGCTCTGCCAGCCTCGGTAAAGACGATGGAGATGTCTAATCCCTACAAATGTACGGCTACCATCTTCCTGCTGATGACTCTATATACGCTGCTTGCAGCGACTCTGATGATGATGTTTAATCTGATGAAGAATAAGTTTGGCGGCGTACTGAGCGTATTCATCCTGAATCTGTACGGGCTGCTTCTGGATCCCCGGACGATCGGGAAGATTTTGAATATTCCGGAAGAGGTGCAATATAAGAGCAATGTGATCAGCGGCTGGATCTCGCCGCTGAATCATGCAACCTACTACATGCATAATTTTGGATATGACCTGTTGCCGCGGCTGTGGCACAGTTACCTGATCCTGGGCGTGTGGATTCTGCTGAATATTCTGCTGATCAGAAGGCTGGCGAGGCGGTACCAGTTCAACTTCTCTTAATGTGCTAGGAGGTGCGACGATTGAGTGATGCGATTGTAAAGGTAGAGAATCTTAGAAAGACCTTCCGCGAGGAAGAGGTGCTGAAAGGAATCACCTGTGAATTCTCCAGAGGAAAGACTCATGCCGTAATTGGGAATAATGGCTCCGGAAAGAGCGTGTTCTTTAAATGCGTCTGTGGGTTTATCGAGCCGACAAAAGGCCATATTATCGTAGGTGGGAAAGAGATCGGAAAGGACATAGACTTCCCGGAATCCGTGGGCGTTATCATTGAGCGTCCGGGATTTTTGCCAAATCTGTCCGGCTATAGGAATCTGCAGCTGCTGGCAAATATCCGGAATGCCATTACCCAGGACCAGGTAAAAGAGGCGATACGTAAGGTAGGACTGGATCCGTCCTCCAAGAAGGCGGTTGCGAAATACTCTCTGGGAATGAAGCAGCGTCTGGGAATCGCCCAGGCCATAATGGAAGATCCGGATATGCTGATCCTTGACGAGCCGTTCAATGGACTGGACAAGGAGGGAGTGAAGGAGATCAGAGAACTGATTGGGGAACTTAAGAAGGCCGGTAAGACGATTATGCTGACCAGCCATAATAGCGAGGATATCAAACTGCTGGCGGACGATGTGTGGGAGATGGACGGCGGGCGGCTGGAACGGATCGGATAAGGCTGGTGCTGTATGGAGTAGATTGGAGGGAATGCAATTGAGTCAATCTATAAAGAAACGATTAGGGGTTATAGTATTGGTGCTTATTAGCATATTAGGAATTACATCATGTGCGAAGACTCCAAAAGAGAAAGTAGTTGCGGATAAGTCCGAGGGGCTTGCAAAAGAGAGCATCCTTCCCAAAGAGACGGATAAGCCCAAGGATCTGGGGATTCCGAAGCATTGGAAAGAAACCCTGGACAGAAGCGATGGGTTCGTCACGCTGGAGGCAGACTGCGATACGAATATCCCTGAGATCTATAACACCCCGGTATATTCTTATGAGATGGCATCCCTGAAAAAGGACTGGCTCTCCCGGCTGTGCGGCTACTTTGCAAAAGGGGATAAGTTATACGAATATCCGGAGATGACGAAGGACGAGTTGCGTAAAGAGAAAGAAAAGATAGCCAATTATGAGGGAAGATGGGCGACCTGGAGCAAGGGAGGTCAACTGACCACTTACTGGGAAGGCATGCTAAAGACGATGGATGAACTGATTGAGAAAGCGCCGCAAGAAAGAGCGGAGAATAAGTATATCGAAGCCAATCTTGGGGTGCCGTACCAGACGGAAAAGGATTATTTTAACGAGGTCAGCGATTACTATTACGATACGGATGACAAGATTGGACTTACGGCCAGGGTGGACAGAGGAAGGGAGTGTGACCCGGTCATCCGGGCGGTGGATTATGACGACAAGGTGGGAAGCACGACGAAGTTTGTGTATTCCCAGGGGACATTCGTTGATGAGATTGATCTGGCGGAACTTGAGTTTGATAATGCCGAGAGTACCGAGGCCTATGACGAGTGGCTTGGCCGTCTAAGAGAGGAGGCGGACGCTGACGTAGGATTAACGCAGGAGGAAGCATTGAAGAAAGTGGATAAGATGCTGAAGGATCTGTCGATCAAAGGGTTTGAAGTCAGCGACTGCGTCAAGGCTGTCGGGAATGAGGATACGGAGAGTTGGGCCCTTCTGGAGGAAGCCGGGCTGGAAAAAAGCGTGGGCTACTCCGTATATTTATATCGGAAGGCGGGGGATGTCATAGGATACAGCCAGCGTTCGCCGATGATATATGACGATCTGCCGGAGACGGTATATGCGCCATATTTTTCAGCAGAAAAGATACGCGCTATTATTACGGAGGACGGAATCCAGAGATTCGAATGGACGGACATATCGAAGAAGAAAGACACGATCGCCGATAATACTAAGTTATTATCCTTCCAGAAGATTCAGGAGAAGCTTGCAGACCATCTGCTTTACGGCGCGCTTGCTGACGGAGGAGAGGAACTAAAAAGCGAAGGAGCAGGCTACCTCTACAAGGTGAGGAAGGTGCAGCTGCGGGCAGCGAATATCAACGCGTACGAGGAGCCATCGGCGGCATGGATGGTTCCGGTATGGGTATTCGACCTGGAGCGCACCGGCGTGACAGGGACCGAAGAGCAGCTGGGATGGGGCACGGAGACGGTCGTGCTAAATGCAATTGACGGCGGTTATGTGACAATACCGAATGAATAAGGAAAATCATCTGCCCTTAAGCGCGCTGTCCTTTCCCGTGCCAAAGTGGTCTGCCTTTAGAATGGCATAGGCTTTCTCGTAGTCTCCCTTTCTCATATGGCGGACCATCTTTTTGAGATTTTCATTGGTCTTTGGAATATGCATTCCATTTTTAACAGAATACTGGCCCATGCGGATCAGTTCGGACAGATTGTTTTCGTAGATGCGGTTGATTCTGTCATTGTCAAAGATACTGACGATCTCCATGTGCATGGCAGTATCTGCCACTTCCCATTCATAGAGGTCATTGGCAGCAGCGCACATGCGGACTACCTTTTCCTCAATGCGGTAAGAATATTCCTCGTTACGGCCGGTAGTAAAGATCAGCTTGAATGCGGCCCCTTCCAGCAATTCCCGTAGCTGGTAGATTTCGTTGATATCCTTATCCGTGATCTCTTTGACCGTCATGGATTTATAATAGTCGGATACGATCAAGCCTTCTGTCTGCAGTCTGTGAATCGCTGCGCGGACAGGACTTCGGCTCATTCCCAGCTGGCTGCAGAGCAGGGCTTCGGTCAAAGCCATGCCGGGAGGATAGGTCAGGTTTAGAATATTCGTTTTTATGTTCTCATAGGCCTGATCTGTGAGAGAGACACTTTTGTTATTGTTAGCCATTGGATACCTCCTTGTGTTTTGCCTGAGTATACGAAATGCAATATTGTATACAAATTATAACGTATTTATAGGAAAAAAACAAGATGATTATTGACTTTCTATGAAATGCATGATATAGTCGTTGCAAGAAGAAAATTGTATACAAATTAAAAATATGTATACAAAGGAAACTCGTACAATTCATGAGCAAAGGAAGGTATGGAAGATGAAATTAGGATTTATTGGTACAGGAAACATGGCATCAGCAATTATGGGCGGCATTATAAAGAAGCAGATTATACCGGCACAGGAGATTATTGGGGCGGATCTGTTTGCTCCGGGAAGAGAACGCGCAAAAGAGCAGTTCGGCATTCAGGTGACAGACAGCAATAAGGAAGTCGTAGACAAGGCGGAAGTCATCGTGCTGTCGGTTAAGCCACAATTTTATGAAGATGTGATCAATGAGATTAAGGGCGATATCAAGGATGAGCAGATCATTATTACGATCGCTCCAGGCAAGACGCTCGCATGGCTTGCCGAGAAGTTTGGCAAGGATGTGAAGATCGTGCGTACTATGCCGAACACGCCTGCAATGGTGGGAGCTGGCATGACGGCGGCATGCCCCAACGAGCACATAACGGAAGAGGAGCTGGCATATATCCGTACGCTGCTGGAAAGTTTCAGCCGTGTCGAGATTGTTCCAGAGCGCCTGATGGATGTGGTAGTATCCACCAGCGGAAGTTCCCCGGCCTATGTATTCATGATGATTGAAGCGATGGCTGACGCGGCTGTTTCCGGCGGCATGCCAAGACCACAGGCATATCAGTTTGCGGCACAGGCAGTTCTTGGAAGCGCTAAGATGGTTCTGGATACAGGCAGGCATCCTGGGGATCTCAAAGATATGGTGTGCTCTCCGGCAGGAACTACGATCGAGGCAGTACGCGTACTGGAAGAACGCGGATTTAGAAGCGCAATCTTTGAGGCCATGAAGGTATGTGAAGAAATTTCAAAGAATATGTAGCATAAATATTGTATAAATATCAGTACAATGTCCCAAAATCTTGAAAGATGAGTTAAGATAGTATCAAGTTTCAATCAGGGGCGGTTCTGGTTCAACCTTTTTGCGGCGGGCTGGCAAGGGATTTGACCGGAACTGCCCCTGATTGCGTTGGGAGGCGACAGAATTATGCATAGTAAGAGACTCGATTATTTTACGATAGAAGAAGCCTATGGGGGCAGCCAGGATTGGTTTACAAATGTAGTTATGAATATCGGAGGATGCGGCGCTGCGACTGCCTGCGACAGTTGTATCTACTTTGCCCTCTATATGGGCATGGATGCACTCTATCCTTTTGACAAGATGCATCTTAATAAGGAAGAGTATAAGCAATTCAGCCAGATTATGAAGCCCTATATCCGGCCGAGGGTCGGCGGCGTGAAGAAGCTTGAATGGTACATTGAAGGATTCCAGCGGTATATCCAGGACGTAAATGACAAGACGGGCGCCGGGATACAGATTGCTATGGAAGGCTTGAAAGGAAGCCGTTCTTATGAAGAAGCGGCTGAAAAGATCAGGCGGCAGATCAATGCGGGACTTCCTGTGCCGTATTTGATGCTGAGGCATAAGAATGTTGACAAGTATAAGGACTTTATCTGGCACTGGTTTCTCGTGGTGGGCTACGAAGACGGGCCGCAGGAGATGTATATAACGGTGGCTACCTATGGGCAGGCAGTGCGGATGTCCCTGAAGGAACTGTGGGACACCGGATACGAAGAAAAGGGCGGTATAATATTATATTCCATAATTTGAGATATTTTCATGAAATGAACACAAATTCCTGTTAAAATGTGAGTATAGCAACCCATAATCAAGTTAGAAAAGGCGGGGTATAAATTGAGAAAGAGAAATAAGATATTGGCCTGTGCCCTGGCGGCTGCGATATTTATCGCAACGGGCGTAGGGGCGAAGGTTATGGCAACTTCGGAGACAGGAGACAGCACGAAGCAGACGGATACGGAGACAACGAAGCTTACCAAGACGCAGGAAGAATCTCTGAAGAAGATTAAGGCTGCCTACGATGTGAAGAATCAGGATAAGATAGCAGAGGAACTGGAAGAGAAGAAGTCTTCTCAGGAGTACACGCTTAGCAATATGCTGATAGAATACAATCCATTCGGCACCAACACCCAGTCGCTCTATGTGTATTTCAACACGGATGAGCCAGTGAGCGTAGCCTATACGGTTCATGCCGAAGACCCGAAGATTCAGGATTTTAACCGGACGGTGTATCAGGAGGAGACATACCAGAAAGAACATGAATTCCAGGTGATCGGCCTGATACCCGATATGGAGAATAAGGTTACGTTTTTCCTGACAGAGGAAGATGGCTCCACGGACACCAAGGAGATCGTATTTGAGATGGGCTCCCTTATAGGAACGGAAGATGTACAGCTGGATACGGATGTGGCAGGCGATGCAAGCCAGCTGGAAGACGGGCTCTATGTAGTCTTGGGAAATGACAGCACTGCTCTGGACTTTATGTATTATTACGACAATAATGGAACGCTCCGGGGAGAGGTGCCGCTTCTGGGATACCGAAGCCACAGGCTGATCTTTGATAAGGATTCTATGTACTACAGTATTTCTGAGACGAAGATGGCGCAGGTAAGCAGGACGGGACAGGTGACAAATGTCTTTGATCTCGGAGACTATGAAGTCCATCATGATTATGTATTTGATGACAACGGCAATATGCTGATTCTGGCATCAGATAAGAAACAGGACAGCACGGAAGAGGTTGTGGTCAAGCTGGACGTAAATTCCGGAGAAGTCACGAAAGTGCTGGATCTTGGCGCTCTGTTTGGGGAATACAAGGCGGAATGCCAAAGAAGCGAAGATGGAGAGCTGGACTGGATGCATATCAATACGATCCAGTGGATGGGCAACGGATCTGTGCTGTTAAGCTCGAGGGAGACTTCCTCTATTATAAGGGTCAATGATATCTATGGAACTCCAACGTTGGGCTATATGATCGCAGAGAAGTCCTTCTGGACAGGGACGCAGTATGAAAGCCTGGTGTTTGCAAAGGATGGAGAGTTTACCATCCATGGCGGGCAGCACTCGGTTGCCTATGTAGAAGATGATAGCCTGCCGGAGGGACAGTATTATCTGTATATGTTTAACAATAATATTGGAATCAGCGAAACCAGGCCGGATTTTGACTGGGCTGCGGTGGGACTTGTACAGAACAGCGCCAAGGAGGGGACTTCTTCTTATTACTATAAGTATCTGGTGGACGAGAATGCAGGAACCTTTAAACTTGCAGATTCCTTTGAAGTTCCCTATTCAGGCTATGTAAGCAGCGCCCAGGATATTGGGGACAATACGGTGATCGATTCAGGATTCCAAGGCATGTTTGGCGAGTATGACAAGGATCATAGACTGATCGCAAGTTATAAGATGGATATGGAAAAGTTTATTTACCGCGTCTATAAGTATGATTTTGACGGATTCTATTTTGAAGACGGCATTATAGGGCAATAGATGGAAGCGATGCCGGAGCACATGGATGCTCCGGCATCTTTTTGCCTAGTCGTCTATGCCGAAGGTCCATTCCAGCTGGTCCTCGGCAGCGTCCAGTTTATCTTCCAGTTCTTCCAGCGCCTGATCCTGGCTTTGGTATTCTTCCCGGGAAAGTTTTTCCTGGCGGTACTGGTATTCCAGATAATCCTCGTAGGCATCCAGACGGCTGTCCATACTCTTCATCTCTTTTTTGAGGGTAAAGAACTGTTCCATTTTTTCCTCTTCAGTACCGTCTGGCTTTGCTTCGTTGGCCTTTGACACCATGTCATCCACAGCCTGGGTAAGAGATGCGATAGAGTCATCGGATGCGGAGACTTCATTAATAGAAGCCTTATCCTGAGAGGATTCGGCAAGATTATTATTAATCTCCATATCAGCCAGTTCCTGTTCCATCTGGTCTACCCGTTTTTTGAGGGCGTCCACATCATCCGTATTGTTTTCGCACCCTGCAAGCGCGAATACCAGCATCATGGCCGCGGCAGTCCCCAATATCTTACATTTTTTCATCATATCATCCTCCCTGTCTTACTTTGTCTTGATTAGTATTCCTGATTCTATGCATATCATTCCAATCAAGATACTTTACGAATGGAAAAATATCCGTTACAATAGATAATACGGTTTAAATATTTGAAAAAAGAGAGGAAGTAAATTATGGAAAATCCAATTATTACGATTGAAATGGAAAATGGAGACATCATGAAGGCAGAATTATATCCGGAGATTGCACCGAACACGGTAAATAACTTTATCTCGCTGGTGAAGAAGGGATATTATGACGGACTGATCTTCCACCGCGTAATCAGTGGATTCATGATTCAGGGAGGATGTCCGGAAGGCACCGGCACGGGCGGCCCGGGATACAATATCAAAGGGGAATTTGCACAGAATGGTTTTGCCAATGACCTGGCGCATACGGAAGGCGTCCTTTCTATGGCAAGAGCAATGCATCCGGACAGCGCAGGCTCTCAGTTTTTTATCATGCACAAGAATTCTCCGCATCTGAATGGCTCTTATGCAGCATTTGGAAAGATTATCACGGGCATGGATGTAGTGAATAAAATCGCGGATACGCCTACAGACTACAATGACAGGCCATTGGAGGCACAGAGGATGAAAAAGGTAACGGTAGATACCAAGGGCCAGGACTATCCGGAGCCAGAGAGGGCATAATGGAGAAGTTTTATCAGAATACGACGGCCAGAGTCTTTCTGGCATTGGTGTGCTGCGCCTTATGGGGCAGCGCATTTCCTTGTGTAAAGATAGGCTATGAGATGTTTCATATAGAGGGGGCGGGCAGCCAGATATTGTTTGCGGGCTACCGCTTCTTCCTGTCGGGCGTATTGACATATGCGGTGGCCAGCATGCTGGAGAGAAGACTGATCACTATGAAGTGGTCTTCCGTTCCTTATGTATTCGGGCAGGGGCTTTTGCAGACGACGATCAATTATGTGTTCTTCTATATCGGACTTGCCCACGTTACTGGGGCCAAGGGTTCCGTCATCAATGCATCCAATGCCTTCTTTGCGATTATCGCGGCCCATTTCCTCATGAAGGAAGAGAAGATTACCTGGAAGAAAGCCATAGGCTGCCTGATCGGATTCGCGGGCGTAATCGTCATCAATGTGGTGCCGGGCGCATGGGGCAGCGGATTTTCATTCCAGGGAGAGGGAATCAGCCTTCTGTGCGCGATCACCTATGGGATCAGTTCTGTGACGATGAAACTGATATCCCACAGGGAAAGCCCGATGACAATCACCGCCTTTCAGCTGCTGTTTGGAGGCGCGGTGCTGATGATTGCGGGCTATCTGACGGGCGGCAGCATGTATGGATTTAACGCCAGATCATCCGCGCTATTCTTTTACCTTGTTCTGCTGTCAACAATCGCATTTACCTTATGGGCAGAATTGTTGAAATATAATCCGGTGGGCAAGGTTACCATTTTCGGATTCAGCATCCCAGTATTCGGAGTGACGCTGTCAGCGCTTCTGCTGGGAGAAGATATATTCACGGTACAGAATCTTGCGGCCCTGGTGCTGGTTAGTATTGGTATTGTGGTGGTGAATTCTGCACCTTGCAAAATGCGTAGCGATAACGTACAATAAGAAACAGTAAAATACACAGGTCGGAGGCGGAATCCATGGATATGGTTCAGACAGATAAACTGATATTTGAATATGAGAAGCGGGACGAGGAAGGCAATGTGATCGGTAAGTCACGAGCGATAGACGAAGTGGATATCGACGTAAAGGAAGGGCAGTTCATAGCGATTCTCGGCCATAACGGCTCCGGGAAATCTACGCTGGCTAAGCATATCAATGCAATTCTGGTACCGACAGAGGGCACGGTATGGGTGAATGGCCTGGATACGAAGGACCCGTCTGAACTATGGAACGTGCGCCAATCTGCCGGCATGGTATTCCAGAACCCCGACAATCAGATCATTGGAACCGTGGTAGAGGAAGATGTAGGATTCGGCCCGGAGAATCTGGGAGTTCCTACGGACGAGATCTGGCAGCGTGTAGAAGAAAGTTTAAAGGCTGTCGGCATGATAGAGTATCGGCACCATTCACCGAATAAACTCTCAGGGGGACAGAAGCAGAGGGTGGCGATTGCCGGCGTGGTAGCCATGGAGCCTAAGTGCATCGTGCTGGATGAGCCGACTGCCATGCTGGATCCAGTAGGGCGCAAGGAAGTCCTTAAGACAGTGAAGAAGTTAAGAGAGCAGAAGAAAGTTACGGTGATTCTCATTACCCATTATATGGAAGAAGTCATAGATGCGGATAAGATCTATGTGATGGATCACGGGCGGGTGGTAATGGAAGGAACGCCAAAGGAAGTATTTTCCCAGGTAGACGAACTAAAAAAATACCGTCTGGATGTCCCCCAGGTGACAATCCTGGCAGATGAGCTTAAGAAGCAGGGTCTGGATATCCCGTCAGGTATTCTTAGGAAAGAGGAATTGGTGGAAGCATTATGTCAATTAGATTAGAACATCTTAACTATGTTTACAGCCTCGGAACGGCATATGAAAAGCATGCGCTTAAGGATATTTCCCTGACGATTCCCCATGGGGAGTTTGTCGGAATCATCGGACATACCGGTTCGGGAAAGTCTACGCTGATCCAGCATCTGAATGGCCTTATAAAAGCCACCAGCGGCGCGCTGTATTATAATGATGAGAATATATATGAGGAAGGGTATAACATGCGGGAACTCAGGAACCAGGTGGGCCTGGTATTCCAGTATCCCGAGCATCAGCTGTTTGAGATAGACGTGATGACGGATGTGTGCTTTGGACCAAAGAATCAGGGACTTGGCCCCGAAGAATGCAAGGAGCGGGCGCTGGAGGCGCTGAAACTTGTAGGACTTAAGGAAAAGTACTATAAGTCTTCGCCTTTTGAACTGTCCGGAGGACAGAAGCGGCGCGTGGCAATAGCCGGCGTGCTGGCTATGCGGCCTAAGGTTCTGGTGCTGGACGAGCCTACCGCGGGGCTGGATCCGAAGGGAAGGGATGACATTCTGGACCAGATCGCCTATCTCCACAAAGAAAGCGATATGACGGTCATCCTTGTGTCCCATAGCATGGAGGATATTGCCAGATATGCGGACCGCATTATCGTTATGAATAGAGGCTCTGTCATGTATAATGATGAGCCGAAGAAAGTATTTGCGCATTATCAGGAACTGGAAAAGGTTGGGCTTGCGGCGCCGCAGGTCACATATATCATGCATGATCTTAAGGAGCATGGGCTTCCTGTGAAGGTGGACGTAACCACGGTGGAGGAAGCAGCCAGAGAGATCATGCAGGCACTGGAGAGAAAAGAATGATTCGAGACATTACAATCGGACAATATTATCCGGCAAAGAGCGTGCTTCACAGGCTGGATCCAAGGGTGAAACTGGTATCCACGCTTCTGTACCTGATCTCTTTGTTTCTGTTTAAAAGTATACCCGGCTATATTGTGGCAACCGTATTCCTGGTAGCCGTCATACGGCTGTCAAAGGTACCATTTTCCTACATTGTCAAAGGCCTTAAGCCCATTGTCATGCTGCTGATGATAACGGTATTGTTTAATCTGTTTCTGACCAGGGACGGTGAGGTGCTGTTCCATGCTTGGATATTCACCATTACGGAAGGCGGGCTTCGAACGGCTGTCTATATGGCGATCCGGCTGATCTATCTGATCATAGGCTCTTCGCTTATGACATTTACCACGACGCCGAATGAACTGACGGATGGAATAGAGAAGCTGCTGCACCCATTGAACAAGATCCGCGTTCCTGTGCACGAGGTGGCGATGATGATGTCTATCGCGCTGCGGTTCATTCCCATACTTCTGGAAGAGACAGATAAGATTATGAAAGCACAGATTGCCCGGGGCGCTGATTTGGAGAGCGGCAATATTATTCAGCGGGCTAAAAATATGATTCCTATTCTGGTCCCTTTGTTCGTATCGGCCTTCCGGCGCGCCAATGACCTTGCAATGGCTATGGAGGCAAGATGCTACCGCGGAGGTGAGGGAAGAACCAAGATGAAGCCTCTGAAGTACCAGTCAAGAGACCATATGGCATATATCGTGGTCGTGGCATATGTGGTGGCGGTATTCTTTATTGGAAGGTACGTACCGCTGCATCTTTGGATATTCTGATGACAGGACGTAACATGGATAAGGAGGACGCGGTGCCTTTTGAGAAGAATCAAACTGACCATAGCCTATGATGGCACAGATTACTGCGGCTGGCAGATCCAGCCTAATGGAATTACGGTTGAAGAGGTGTTGAATAAAAAGTTAAAGAAACTGACTGGGGAAGACATTCATGTGATTGGAGCCAGCCGGACCGATTCCGGAGTGCATGCATTAGGCAATGTGGCTGTATTCGATACGGAATCTTCCATTCCGGCAGAGCGAATGGCTTATGCCCTGAACCAGCGGCTTCCGGATGATATTGTGATTGTATGTTCAAAGGAAGTTCCATTGGACTGGCATCCCAGATATCAGGATGAGATCCTTAAGACGTATGAATACCATATTTATAACGCGCCGGTACCCAACCCTTTAAAGCGCAGATACAGCACTTTCGTATCATTTCCTATGAATGTAGAGAAGATGAGGGAAGGAGCGGCTTATCTCCTGGGCGAGCATGATTTCGTCAGTTTCTGCAATGTTCGGACCAGTGTGGAAGATACGGTCCGGACAGTGAAAGAATTAAAGATCGAGCAGGAAGGGCCGGATATTACCATACGGATTACAGGAAATGGATTCCTCTATAATATGGTTCGGATTATCGCAGGCACTCTGATCCGGGTGGGAAGAGGGTTCTATGAGCCGATAAAGGTGAAGGAAATCCTGGAAGCAAAGGAGCGTACCCAGGCTGGAGTGACGGCTCCTCCGGAAGGACTTGTGCTGGTTTGCATAGAGTATGACCGTGCACGAAGCAAGTAAAAGTCGTATAAATATATGAAAAATTAATTGTGAGAATATTGGGCGAATATACTGAACAAAAGAAGGAATTTCTTCATTTGCCTTTTTACCAAAGTTTGCAAAAAAAATTATGGAATGTGCAAAAAAATTGGGAATTCTGAAAAAATCTGAAAAAAATACTATACAATCCACATTTTTATGATAATATAAGAATTACAATAAATCTGTGGGAGGATTTTAATTATGGAGATGTTTTTAAACATTGTTCCGGTGCTGGGCATTGCAGCCCTGCTGTTCGCGGCCCTGCTGGCAGCAAGGGTAAGCAAGCAAAACGCAGGAACAGACAAGATGAAGGAGATTGCAGCTGCAATCAGCGAAGGCGCCCAGGCCTTCTTGACGGCAGAATATAAGATTCTTATATTCTTTGTCGTCGTATTATTCGTTCTTATCGGCTTTGGCATTGGCAACTGGGTAACTGCCATTTGCTTTGTTGTGGGAGCATTATTCTCCACTCTGGCAGGATATTTCGGAATGACGGTTGCTACAAAGGCAAATGTCAGAACTGCAAATGCTGCCAAAGAAGGCGGAATGAACAAAGCGCTCTCAATCGCATTTTCCGGCGGGGCAGTAATGGGAATGTGCGTGGCAGGCCTTGGCGTTCTTGGAGTGAGCGTCATCTATATTATTACTAAGAATGTGGAGGTATTGTCAGGATTCAGCCTTGGAGCTTCATCCATCGCTTTGTTTGCGCGTGTTGGCGGCGGTATCTATACCAAAGCGGCTGATGTGGGCGCGGACCTCGTGGGTAAAGTAGAAGCGGGCATTCCAGAAGATGATCCTCGTAATCCAGCCGTTATCGCTGATAACGTAGGCGACAATGTAGGCGACGTTGCCGGAATGGGCGCGGACCTTTTCGAGTCCTATGTAGGAGCGCTCATTTCTTCGCTGACCTTGGGAATCGTATATTTTAAAGTGGCGGGAGCCATCTTTCCATTGACAATCGCAGGCTGCGGCCTGCTGGCATCCATCCTTGGAACCTTCTTCGTAAAAGGCGATGAGAAGGCCAATCCGCACAAAGCACTTAAAATGGGATCTTATGCATCCAGCGTGATCGTACTGATCGTAGCATTTATATTCAGTAAGTATTTCTTCGGGGATTTCAATGCGGCTATCGCAATCGTGGCTGGCCTTATTGTCGGCCTGCTGATTGGAATCATCACCGAAGTCTATACATCGGGAGACTATAAGTCTGTTAAAGAGATTGCAGAGCAGTCCGAGACGGGCGCTGCAACGACGATTATCAGCGGCCTTGCAGTCGGCATGAAGTCAACTGCGATTCCGATTCTATTGATCTGCGCCGGCATCTTTGTGGCATATCAGTTCTGCGGCTTGTATGGCATCGCTCTGGCAGCCGTAGGAATGCTGTCTACGACAGCCATTACGGTAGCGGTTGACGCTTATGGACCGATTGCTGACAATGCAGGCGGGATTGCGGAGATGTCCGGGCTTGAGCCGGAAGTCCGCAAGATTACGGATAAATTGGACGCTGTTGGAAATACGACGGCGGCAATGGGCAAAGGATTTGCCATTGGATCAGCTGCACTTACGGCTTTGGCGCTTTTCGTATCTTATGCAGAGGCTGTGCAGCTTAAGAATATCGACATTCTTAACAGCAGGGTTATCATCGGAATGTTTATCGGCGGCATGCTTCCATTCCTGTTTTCTGCCATGACGATGCAGTCAGTGTCTAAGGCGGCTTATCAGATGATCGAGGAAGTAAGACGCCAGTTTAAGACCATGCCTGGCATTATGGAAGGGACAACGAAGCCGGATTATAAGTCCTGCGTCGCAATCTCTACCACCGCGGCATTAAAAGAGATGCTGGTTCCTGGAATTATGGCAGTGCTTGCACCCCTGGTAGTAGGAATTTTATTAGGGCCTGCGGCCCTGGGCGGACTTCTGGCCGGCGCGCTGGTTACCGGCGTTATGATGGCGATCTTCATGTCTAACGCGGGCGGCGCATGGGATAATGCCAAGAAGTTTATCGAAGACGGCAACCATGGCGGCAAGGGCAGCGACGCGCACCATGCGGCGGTTGTAGGAGATACGGTAGGTGATCCGTTTAAGGATACTTCTGGCCCATCTATCAACATTCTGATCAAGCTGATGACGATCGTATCACTGGTATTTGCGCCATTGTTCTTATCAATAGGCGGCGTGCTGTAAGAGAAAAATAATCATTTATGCAAACGGCAGTATTTTCAGTAGAGAACTGGGAATACTGCCGTTATAGTTTGACTGGGTATAACTGGAAACTTGGAAGAGTTTGTGTTACTATATGTGTCGGATGTGTATATCAATCAATGAATGAAAATAGAAAAGGGGCAATAAGGATGACGAAAGTAGATATTATTTCCGGTTTTTTGGGAGCAGGAAAGACCACATTTATCAAGCAGTTGATCAATCAGGCATTCGCGGGAGAAAAACTGGTGCTGATCGAAAATGAATTCGGCGAGATTGGCATTGACGGCGGCTTCTTAAAAGATGCAGGAATTGAGATTACAGAGATGAACTCCGGCTGTATCTGCTGTACGCTGGTGGGGGATTTCAGCGAGGCCCTTAAAAAAGTGCTGGAGGAGTATCTGCCGGACCGCGTGATTATAGAGCCCTCGGGAGTCGGAAAATTATCCGACATCGTGAAGGCCATAGAAGATGTAAAAAAAGACGCGGATATTGAGATTGATGGAAGAATTACGGTTGTAGACGGAAAGAAGGCCAAGTTATACCTGAAGAACTTCGGAGAATTCTTCAAAGATCAGGTGGAGCATGCATCCACCATCGTTATCAGCCGTACGCAGGCCATGAGCGATGATAAGATCGAGGAATGCGTTCATATGCTGCGGGAAGAGAATAAGGAGGCGGCCATCATCTCTACGCCCTGGGAACAGCTAGGCAAAGAGGCGATCGCCCATGCTCTGGAGAAGGGAAGCAAGTTGGAAGGATTGCTGGAAGAGACAGGCGGACAAGAATGCTGCGATCATGAGCATCACCACCATGAGCACGAGGAGTGCAGCCATGGGCATCACCACCATGAGCATCACCACCATGAGCATGAAGAGTGCGGTCATGAGCATCACCACGGTCATGGGGAATGCTGCGGTCATGACCATAGCCATGAGCATCACCATGCGGACGAGATATTTACCAGCTGGGGAAGGGAGACGGCGCATAAGTACACGGAGGAAGAACTGGACTTCATGCTGAAGGCATTATCGGAGACGGAGGCCTATGGAACAGTGCTTCGGTCAAAAGGAATTATCCAGATGTCAGACGGCTCTTGGAGGCAGTTTGATCTTGTGCCGCAGGAGTATGAGGTGAGAGAAGGACAGCCAGATTATACGGGACGTCTATGCGTAATCGGAACGGATTTGAAAGAAGAGGAACTTCTGGTCCTGTTCCATTTGAAGTAAGAAAAAGAGGAGAAAGGAGGGGACGATATGGTAACACCGGTGTTTGTGTGTACAGGCTTTCTGGACAGCGGCAAGACTACGCTGGTGAAGGAGACGCTGATGGAGCAGGAGTGGATCGAGCCGGGACTGACACTGCTGATATTGTGTGAAGAAGGGGAGGAAGAATACTCCAAGGAATATCTGGACAGCAAGGAGATGATCCTGCTCAAGGTGGAAGAATTTGAACAGTTAAATTCTGCGTTCTTTAAGAACTGTGAGAAGAATTATCATCCGACCCAGGTTGTCATCGAATACAATGGCATGTGGAAGCTGGAGGATCTGCTATCCATCAAATACCCCCGCAATTGGGAACTGCAGGGGGTGTACTCTACCGTGGATGGAACAACGCTGGACATGTATCTGGCCAATATGCGTAATATGCTGATGGAGCAGCTGGCGGAATCGGAATTGATCGTGGTAAACCGCTGCCCGGACGGAGTAGACCGTTCTGGATTCAGACGAGCTTTAAAGGTGCAGAATCCTATGGCCCAGCTTATCTTTGAGGGAATGGATGGAAAGATTATCCAGCCATCGGCGGAGGATCTGCCTTATGATGTAAAAGGAGACAAGATTGTTGTAGAAGATGGTGATTTTGGCATCTGGTATGTCGACGCATATGACCATCCGGATCTGTATCTCCACAAAGAGATCGAGTTTACTGCTCAGGCGTTCAGGCCCAGGGGCATGGATGAAAAGATGTTTGTTCCGGTCCGCAAGATCATGACTTGCTGCGCTGCTGACATTCGTTTTTATGGATATCCCTGCAAATCCGACGAGAAGATCGAGTTCAAGAAAAATGAATGGATCCGCCTGCGTGCAAGATTTGAATGGGAGCCAGCAGTATCTTTTGGAAATGAGCAGCCGGTGCTGCATCTGATCGGAATGGAGCCCGCGCAAAAGCCTCAGGAGGAAGTTGTTTATTTAGGATAAGCCAGCAGTTGGGATTCATTAGATCATAACAATAGAAAAGGCGCCCCGGATAACGAAGATGTCGTTTCCGGAACGCCTTTATAAATGATCGTTTGCTTTAGTTAATAAATCCGAAGCAGTTCAAGATTACGACCAGCATCAGCGCCGGTACGATGACTGCGTATACCACCTTCTGGAATTGGGAGAACTTTCCGTCTCGTCCATTGACGGTAAGCTCCTTCTCGAAATCTTTAAAGCCCCATACCTTTGCCACATAGAAGCAGGTAAGCAGGCAGCCAAGAGGCAGAAGGATGTAAGCGGTAAAGGTATCCAGCCAGTTATAGATGTTGTAGTATGCCACTCCATGTACATCCAGGAATGGAAGCTGGACATTGCTCAGAACTCCAAACCCAAGGGATACGATGATACCGCCTGCAAAGATGATGAGGGAGGTGATCGTCGTTGATTTCCGGTGGGACATATGCGTGGATTCTTCCAGCCACTTGTTTGGGATCTCGATGATCGTAAACAATGTGGAGAGCGCTGCAAACAGCAATGCTATGAAGAAGAAGATGCCAATAAACCGTCCGCCCGGAAGTTTGGAGAATATCTGAGTCATAACCACGAAGATTAAAGAGGGTCCGCTGGCCATATCTACACCTGCGCCATAGGCGGAAGGAATGATAACGAAGCCTGCGGTCAATGCAACCACCGTGTCACAGACTGCAATCCAGACAGAGTCCTTTTTGATGTTGTTTTCCTTTGGAAGGCTTGCGCCCAGAGTTACGAAGATTCCCCAGCCAATTCCGATGGAGAACAATACCTGCGTGGCAGCGTCAGCGAACACCTTTACGCTCATTTTGCTGAAGTCCGGAATAATATAATACTTAAGGCCTTCGGCAGCGTTTGGCGTAGAAAATACAGCCCATATGCCGCATATGACCAGCAGCAGGAACAAGACAGGCATCATGATCTTGGTGACTTTTTCTACCAGGTTGGTGATGCCAAAGAACAATAGAACGGCAACTACGATCATGACGATTGCCGTATAGACCAGCGGCTCGACGCTGGATGCGGTAAATCCGTCAAAAAATACCTGCGTGTCGGAGCCGAAATCTTCCCCGATAATGTAGGCGACTGCATATTTCAGAACCCATCCTCCGACGATGACATAGTACATATCAATCAAAGTCGTACAAAGAATGGCGATCCAGCCGACAAATCGGTACTTTTTCTTTACTGCGCCAAAAGAAGCGGCCACATTGGCTCTTGCAAAACGGCCGATGGCACTCTCGGCCTTGATCAGCGGATATCCCATAAGGGCAGCCATGATGATGTAAATGACGATAAATACGCCCCCGCCTCCGCCATATGCAAGATATGGGAAACGCCAGATGTTACCAAGACCGATAGCAGCGCCTGCGGCTACCATGATATACCCGAAACGCGACCCCCACTGTGCATGCTCTTTCGTGCTTTTTCCAGTACCTGCTTCATTACTACTCATAAAAACACCCCAATCTCTATAATATTTGAGATGCAATGAATTAAAAAAGGATGCTCTCACAAGTTTTGTGAGAGCATCCTCGCTTAATTCAATCCTCTTTTACAGTATAACCGATAGATATATTTTTGTCAAGAAAATACGGTGCCGCAGGGGGCATCCAGACGGTCTCCAAAGAAGCAGATGTATGGAAAAAGGAACAAAATAAAGCCAAGAATCACTAGACTTTTAAGGGGTTAGGGACTATAATAATTACACACGTCAAATTACAATGATTTGTATCATATTTTAAGGAGGAACAACAAAAATGGCAAGAAAAATGAAGACCATGGATGGTAATCAGGCAGCAGCTCATGCATCATATGCGTATACCGAAGTTGCAGCTATTTACCCAATCACCCCATCATCTGTTATGCCAGAACACGTGGATGAGTGGGCTACCGAAGGTAGAAAAAACATATTTGGACAAACTGTTCAGGTGACAGAGATGCAATCTGAAGCAGGTGCAGCCGGAGCGGTACATGGTTCGCTGGCAGCAGGTGCTCTTACAACGACATTTACGGCATCTCAGGGATTACTGTTGATGATTCCTAACTTATATAAAGTAGCAGGCGAACAGCTGCCGGGCGTATTCAACGTATCAGCACGTGCCCTTGCAAGCCATGCGCTGTCAATCTTCGGAGACCATTCCGACGTATATGCCTGTCGTCAGACTGGAGCAGCAATGCTTTGCGAATCAAGCGTGCAGGAAGTTATGGACCTGACGCCAGTTGCACATTGCGCAGCATTAAAAGGAAAACTTCCTTTCATCAACTTCTTTGATGGATTCCGTACATCTCATGAGATTCAGAAGATTGAGACATGGGATTATGAAGATCTGAAAGACCTGGTTGATATGGATGCAGTAGATGAATTCAGAAACCATGCATTGAATCCAAATCATCCATGCCAGAGAGGTTCTGCACAGAACCCGGATATCTTCTTCCAGGCAAGAGAAGCATGTAACCCGTATTACGATGCACTGCCGGCTATCGTACAGGAATACATGGACAAGGTTAACGCTAAGATCGGAACGGATTACAAACTGTTTAACTACTACGGAGCACCAGATGCAGAGAAGGTTATCATTGCTATGGGTTCTGTATGCGATACAATCGAGGAGACAATCGATTACCTGGTAGCAGCTGGAGAAAAAGTAGGCGTTGTTAAAGTTCGCCTGTACAGGCCATTCTGCGCACAGGCATTGATTGATGCAATACCAGAGACCGTTAAGACAATTAATGTTCTTGACAGGACAAAAGAGCCAGGAGCACAGGGAGAGCCATTATACCTTGACGTTGTTTCTGCATTAAAGGGAACAAAGTATGATGCTGTTCCTGTATATTCAGGACGTTATGGATTAGGATCCAAAGATACGACGCCTGCACAGATCGTTGCAGTATTTAATAACGCAGAGAAGGCTAGATACACGATCGGTATCGAAGATGACGTGACAAATCTTTCTCTTGAAATCGGCGCTCCGCTTATTACGACTCCAGAAGGAACGATCAACTGCAAGTTCTGGGGACTTGGAGCAGATGGTACTGTTGGTGCGAATAAGAACTCTATCAAGATCATTGGCGACAACACAGATATGTATGCACAGGCTTACTTTGATTATGATTCCAAGAAGTCAGGCGGCGTTACAATGTCTCACCTGCGTTTTGGAAAGAAGCCGATCAAATCAACATATTTGATCCATAAGGCTAACTTTGTTGCATGCCACAATCCTTCTTATGTAAACAAGTACAATATGGTACAGGAACTGGTAGACGGAGGAACATTCCTTCTGAACTGCCCATGGGATATGGAAGGTCTTGAGAAGCATCTGCCAGGACAGGTAAAGGCATTTATCGCGGATCACAATATCAAGTTCTATACGATCGACGGTATCAAGATCGGTAAAGAGATCGGACTTGGCGGACGTATCAATACTGTACTTCAGTCAGCATTCTTCAAACTGGCGTCCATCATTCCGGAAGAAGAAGCGATCGACCTTATGAAGAAAGCAGCTAAGGCTACTTACGGAAGAAAGGGAGATAAGATCGTACAGATGAACTATGACGCTATCGACGCAGGCGCTAAGCAGGTTGTCGAGGTTCAGGTTCCAGATTCTTGGAAATCATGCGAAGACGAAGGACTGTTCTCACCAGAAGTTAAGGGTGGAAGAGAAGATGTTGTCGGATTCGTTAAGAATATCCAGGCTAAGGTTAATGCTCAGGAAGGAAATACGCTTCCAGTATCAGCATTCAAGGATTATGTAGATGGATCTACTCCGTCAGGCTCTTCCGCATATGAGAAGCGTGGCATCGCAGTTGATATTCCGGTATGGAAAGAAGAAAACTGTATCCAGTGTAACCGCTGTGCTTATGTATGCCCGCACGCAGTAATCCGTCCTGTAGCGCTTACAGAAGAAGAACTGGCAAAGGCTCCGGAAGGAACTAAGGCAATCGATATGATTGGCATGCCAGGAATGAAATTTGCAATCACTGTATCAGCTTATGACTGTACGGGATGCGGATCTTGTGCAAATGTATGCCCAGGCAAGAAGGGCGAGAAGGCACTTCTTATGGAGAATATGGAAGCAAATGTTGCTTCTCAGGATATCTTTGATTTCGGCAGAGAGATTGAAGTTAAGCCAGAGGTTGTTGCTAAGTTTAAGCCAGAGACAGTAAAGGGAAGCCAGTTCAAACAGCCACTCCTTGAGTTCTCCGGAGCTTGTGCAGGATGCGGCGAGACACCATACGCTAAACTGGTAACTCAGTTATTCGGCGATAGAATGTACATTGCCAATGCGACAGGATGCTCTTCTATCTGGGGCAACTCTTCACCGTCTACGCCATATACGGTAAACGACAAGGGACAGGGCCCAGCTTGGTCTAACTCTTTGTTCGAAGACAATGCAGAGTTTGGCTATGGCATGCTGCTTGCTCAGAAGGCAATCAGAAAGAGACTGAAAGAAGAAGTGGAAGCTGTTGCAGCATCTGCAGAGGCATCAGCAGAAGTTAAGGCAGCCTGCCAGGAATATCTGGATACATTTAACTGCGGCGCTTCTAACGGAGACGCTTCAGACAAGCTGGTGGCAGCATTAGAAGGATGCGATTGCGAGACATGCAAAGACATCGTTAAGAATAAAGACTTCCTTGCTAAGAAATCTCAGTGGGTATTCGGCGGAGACGGATGGGCTTACGATATCGGATTCGGCGGTGTTGACCATGTATTGGCCAGCGGCGAAGACATCAACGTAATGGTATTCGATACAGAAGTTTACTCCAATACCGGCGGACAGTCTTCCAAGGCTACAAAGACAGGCGCGACAGCACAGTTTGCAGCTGGCGGAAAAGAGACGAAGAAGAAAGACCTTGCAAGCATCGCAATGAGTTATGGCTATGTATACGTAGCACAGATTGCTATGGGCGCAGACTTCAACCAGACTGTTAAAGCGATTGCCGAGGCAGAGGCTTATCCAGGACCATCACTGATCATTGCTTACGCTCCATGTATCAACCATGGTATCAAGAAGGGCATGAGCAAGGCTCAGACAGAGGAAGCATTAGCTGTAGAGTGCGGATACTGGAATAACTTCAGATTCAATCCAGCAGCTGAAGGCGCTAAGTTCACGCTTGACAGCAAGGAGCCAACAGGAGATTATCAGGCATTCCTTGACGGCGAAGTTCGTTACAACGCCCTGAAGAGAGCAAATCCTGAGAAGGCAGAGAAGCTCTTTGCTAAGAATGAGGCTGAGGCGAAAGAAAGATATGCATACCTGAAGAAACTGATCACTCTTTACGGAGAAGAATAAGAATCGTTTGGTATTGTAAAAGTATAATATGATGAAAGACTCCCGCTTTCGGTATAGTACCGGAGGCGGGAGTCTTTTTTGCTGCCATGGAGCCTTGAGGGATTGGTATTAAGTGTTGAAGAACGGAAAGAATTCGGCTGTTTTTTTCTGCTTTAGAAATAAAAAACTTTGATAAGAGTATATGTTGAATAAATGGAAAAATAATGGTATAATAATGGAAATAAAGTGATGCATATAACTTGGAGAAGGAGAAGATGCCGATGACTGTGGAAGAGATGAAAAGGCGTAAAAAGGTACTAGGATATTCATATGAAAAGATTAGCGAACTTTCTGGAGTGCCTCTTGGTACTGTGCAGAAGATCTTCTCAGGCGTAACCGAATCGCCACGGTATGACACGCTTCAGGCGCTGGAGAAGGCATTTAAAAGTCAGGAAGAAGACAGGGTGAAAGAGGCGGCAGCGATGTATCGGGCAAAGAATCAGGGGGAGTATACCATGGAGGACTACTACGCTTTGCCAGAGGAAAGAATGGCCGAACTGATTGATGGAATCATCTATGATATGGCATCTCCTACTTCTGTACACCAGCTGATAGGAGCAGAGATATGGGAGCAGTTGAAATCCTATATCAGGAACAGCAAAGGAAAGTGCGTGCCAATGCTAGCCCCACTGGATGTACAGCTTGACTGCGACGACAGGACGATGGTACAGCCGGATGTACTTGTGGTCTGCGATCGCGAAAGAATTCATATGAACTGCGTATATGGAGCGCCGGACTTTATTGTTGAGATTATGTCCAAGGCTACCAGGAAGAAGGACTCAATTATAAAACTTAATAAATATATGAATGCGGGAGTCAGAGAATATTGGATGGTGGATACGGAAAGCAGAAAAGTAGTCGTGTACGACTTTGCGCACGAGGAATACCCAGTTATTTACGGGGGAGAAGATAAGGTGCCGGTTGGGATTTTTGATGGGGAGTGCAAAGTTGATTTTGGGGAGATATATGAATATATGAATTTTCTTTATGAATAATCGGGAGAAACTTTGCTAAAAATCTATCATTTATTGACAATTCCATTGAAAAATGATACAAATGTACTATATGAATAATGGACTTGATAGAGGCGCGGATTTCATCAGTACTCTAAAGCCATAGCCCGGGCGGCTGCTTTAGAGAAAAGGGGAGGCCGCCGAAGGATGTGCATGGCCCGCATGCATGTTCTGGGACGTATGCATAAGATGCTGCGGACTGTCACAACAGTGGAGCGCTATCAGAGTATAATACAAGATTTTAGGTAGATTGAAGATTATGCCATGAGCGCGCCCGGATTAGCGTTGTTCATGGCATTTTTATATTCAAAGGAAAAGAGAGGAAATTTTACGATGAGAGGAAAGAAAAAAGCGGTATGGGGGATTCTGACACTTGTTTGCATTCTTGCCTGCAGTACGATGACGGTATTTGCGGCTGATGAAGCGGCCGAATATGTCCCAAAGATGTATGCCTCCTTCTGGGCGCTGGTTCCGCCGATTGTTGCCATTGTGCTGGCATTAATTACGAAGGAAGTCTATAGTTCATTGTTTGTAGGAATTTTGATAGGAGGCATATTCTATTCAGGATTTACGTTTGAGAAGACGATTACGCATGTATTCCAGGACGGAATCGTAGGCGTGCTGTCTGACAGTTACAATGTGGGAATCCTGGTGTTCCTGGTAGTTCTTGGAATCATGGTCTGCATGATGAATAAGGCTGGCGGATCGGCGGCATTTGGACGTTGGGCCAGCACGCATATCAAGAGCCGGGTAGGAGCGCAGATGGCAACCATCGTTCTTGGCGTGCTGATCTTTATTGATGATTATTTCAACTGCCTGACCGTAGGAAGCGTTATGCGGCCGGTAACGGATAAACATAATGTATCCCGCGCCAAACTGTCTTATCTGATCGACGCTACGGCAGCGCCTGTGTGCATCATTGCTCCAATTTCATCCTGGGCGGCAGCGGTTACTGGCTTTGTGGAGGGAGAAGATGGATTCTCCATATTTATCCGCGCTATCCCTTATAACTATTATGCCCTGCTGACGATCGTCATGATGGTTGTCATTGTATGCTTGAACATCAATTATGGGCCGATGAAGCTTCATGAGGATAATGCGGTGAAGGGAGATCTGTATACCACGCCGGACAGGCCGTATGCCACGGCAGAGGAAGTTATAGATGAGACCAGAGGGAAGGTAATAGATCTGGTGCTTCCGATTATTGCCTTGATCATCTGCTGCGTAATCGGAATGATCTATACAGGAGGATTTTTCTCGGGTTCAGGATTTGTAGAAGCTTTCTCTAATAGCGATGCATCCGTTGGCCTTATGCTTGGAAGTTTCTTTGCATTTATCATAACAATTATCTTCTATGCAGTAAGAAAAGTACTGAGATTCAGCGAATCTATGTCTTGCGTGCCGGAAGGATTCAAGGCCATGGTACCTGCAATCCTGATCCTGACATTTGCATGGACGTTAAAGGCTATGACAGACAGCCTTGGCGCCGCGGAATACGTGGCAGGAGTAATGGATTCTGCTGCCAGCGGATTTGTGAATCTGCTTCCAGCCATCATTTTCCTGGTAGGATGCTTCCTGGCATTTGCAACAGGCACATCCTGGGGGACGTTCGGCATCCTGATTCCGATCGTTGTTGCCGTATTTGCCGGAACCAACGAAAGGATGATGATCATATCCATCTCCGCTTGCATGGCAGGCGCAGTCTGCGGAGACCACTGCTCGCCAATCTCTGACACTACGATTATGGCCTCTGCCGGAGCACAGTGCAACCATGTCAACCATGTGACGACTCAGCTGCCTTATGCAATAACGGTAGCGGCGGTTTCCTTCGTAACCTATGTGATTGCGGGATTTGTTCAGAATCCATTCATTTGCCTTCCGATAGGAATTGCCTTGATGGTGGCTACACTTCTGGTGATTAAGAATACAATAGGCAAGGAATAGAGAAAATAAAGCAAAGAGATTGAGACGTTATATTAAAGTCGTAGAGAAGGCCCGTAAGACGGGCCTTTTTCTAATACAGCGAAAAAGAATAATAAATCCGAAGAAAGACATGATATACAAAGAAAAGCCATGGAATCAGGAGAAAATAAATGTTGCGCCTTCAACCATGTGCGAAAAGGTGTTATAATTGATAGAAATGAGCGCGATGAAAGGAGATAGCAGAAACTGTATGGGTGTCAAAGACTTAAATGCTTATCAAGTATTAAAAGAAGAGGACTTAAAGGGTATCAAAGCAAAGGGATGCCTTCTCAGACATAAGAAAAGCGGGGCGAGGATCCTGCTGGTAGAAAACGATGATGACAACAAGGTGTTCAGCATAGGCTTCAGGACGCCGCCACAGGATAGCACAGGCGTGCCGCATATTATGGAGCACTCCGTCCTGTGTGGTTCCAGGAATTTTCCGGCTAAGGATCCATTTGTAGAATTGGTGAAAGGATCTCTGAATACATTTCTCAATGCCATGACCTATCCGGATAAGACGGTGTACCCGGTAGCAAGTTGTAATGATAAAGATTTCCAGAACCTGATGCATGTTTATATGGATGCGGTGCTTTATCCTAATATTTACAAGCATGAGGAGATTTTCCGCCAGGAGGGATGGAGTTATCAGCTGGATTCGGTGGATGATAAGCTTAAATATAATGGCGTGGTCTATAATGAGATGAAGGGGGCCTTCTCATCGCCGGAAGGCGTGCTGGACCGGGTAGTCCTCAACACACTCTTCCCGGATACCTCTTACGCCAATGAATCGGGCGGGGATCCGGAAGTAATACCAGAACTGACCTATGAGCAGTTTCTTGATTTTCACAGAAAATATTACCATCCATCCAATAGTTATATTTATCTGTATGGCGATATGGATATGGAGGAAAAACTGGATTGGCTGGATAAGGAATATTTAAGCAAATTTGATTTTGTATCGGTAGATTCAGAGATAAAGTACCAGGATCCTTTTGATAAAATTGTGGAGAAGGAGATTCCATATTCCATAGCAAGCGATGAATCTGAGGAGGATAATACCTATCTTTCCTACAATAAGGTAATCGGCACCAGTCTGGATAAAGAATTGTATCTGGCATTCCAGATCCTGGATTATGCATTACTGTCCGCACCGGGAGCGCCGCTTAAGAAAGCGCTTACAGATGCGGGGATCGGAAAGGACATTATGGGATCCTATGACAATGGGATCTACCAGCCTATTTTTTCCATCGTATCTAAGAACGCGAATCAAGAGCAGAAAAACGCTTTTATCCAGATGATTGAAGATGTACTCAGAGAGTGTGTGGATAGGGGGATCGATAAAAAAGCGCTGGAGGCAGGAATTAATTACCATGAATTCCGTTACCGGGAAGCGGATTTTGGAAATTATCCGAAGGGTCTGATGTATGGCCTTCAGATGATGGACAGCTGGCTCTATGATGATGAGAAGCCGTTCATCCATATCGAGGCGCTGGATACGTTCGAATTCCTGAAAAAACAGATTGGGACCGGATATTATGAAGAATTGATCCAGAAATATCTTTTAGACAACACCCATGGCGCCATCGTGATCGTAAAGCCAGAGAAGGGCCGTACGGCTCAGATGGACAGAGAACTGGAGGAGAAGCTGCAAGTTTACAAGAACAGCCTCTCAGCAGGGGAGCAGGAAGCACTGGTGGAGCGTACCAAAGCGTTGGAAGCATACCAGTCTGCGCCGGATGATGAAGAAGACCTGGCAAAGATTCCAATTCTTAAGAGAGAAGATATTTCCAGGGATATTGAGCCGATCATTAATGAGGAGATGAATATTTCCGGTATCCCAGTAGTCTTCCATGAGATAGAGACCAATGGAATCGGATATGTGGATGTGATGTTTGATCTGTCGGGAGTGTCAGAAGAGATGCTTCCCTATGTTGGCATCCTGCAGTCAGTGCTTGGAATCATTGATACAGAACATTTTGAATATGGAGCATTGTTTAATGAAATCAATATGCATACAGGCGGCATTGGCACATCTTTGGAACTTTATTCAGATGTGACGAACGTGAGGGAGAAGGCCTTTAGAGCCACCTTTGAAATCAAGGCAAAGGCGCTGTATGCCAAACTTCCGGTGGCATTTGATATGATGGCGGAGATTCTGACCCAGTCGAAACTGGAGGATGAGAAGCGCCTGAAGGAAATTCTGGCGATGCTTAAATCCAGGCTTTTAATGAAGTTCCAGTCGTCCGGACATACGACTGCGGCGTTACGGGCAATGTCTTATTCGTCTCCATCGGCCAAGTTAAAAGATATGACCAATGGAATCGAATTTTATGAAAAGGTTGCCTATATCGAAGAACATTTTGAAGAAGAAAAAGGCAAACTGGTCGAGAATCTTAAGAACCTGGCAAGACAATTGTTCCGGGCGGATAATATGATGCTCAGTTATACAGCTGCAAAAGAAGGACTTCAGGATATGGAGACGATGATATCATCCATGAAGGCAAGCCTGAATCATGAAGAGCCAAAGGATTCTCCGTGTATGATCCACTGCCAGAAAAAAAATGAAGGGTTCAAGACGGCGTCGAAAGTCCAGTATGTAGCGAGAACCGGTAATTTTATCGACAATGGCGCATCCTATACGGGCGCTCTGCAGATATTAAAGGTCATCTTAAGTTATGAGTACCTGTGGCAGAATATCCGCGTAAAAGGCGGCGCATACGGCTGCATGAGCAATTTTAACCGTATCGGGGAAGGGTATTTCGTATCTTACCGTGATCCGAATCTCAGACGTACTCTGGAAGTATATGACGGAGTCGTTGATTACCTGAAAGATTTTACCGTCAGCGAGCGCGATATGACGAAATATATCATTGGTACCATGAGCAACATCGATCAGCCGATGACGCCTGCAGCCAAAGGAGACCGTTCTATGAACCTGTATATGAACAAAGTCAGCGCCGAGATGATCCAGAAGGAAAGAAGAGAGATCCTGGAGGCAGGACAGGACGATATCCGCAGGCTTTCCAAGGTGGTAGAGGCAGTGTTAAAGGCAGACCAGCTGTGCGTAATCGGCAGCGAAGAAAAAATCGAGGAAGAAAGAAACCTATTTGGAACTGTGACAAGTTTTTAACGGGACACGTAACATTTTTCACTTTTGCACGTAACACTTTTGAAAAATGTTACGTGCAAAAGTGAAAAATGTTACGTGTTAAATTAAAGGAGAACATATGAAGAAGGATTTTAAATCAGGATTTGTGACATTGATCGGCCGGCCAAACGTAGGCAAGTCTACGCTTATGAACTATCTGATCGGCCAGAAGATCGCCATCACGTCCAACAAGCCCCAAACCACCCGAAACCGTATCCAGACGGTGCTGACTACGGAAGAAGGGCAGATCGTGTTCGTGGACACGCCGGGGATCCATAAGGCCAAGAATAAACTGGGGGAATACATGGTAAATGTGGCCGAACGCACTTTGAACGAGGTGGATGTGGTATTGTGGCTGGTGGAGCCTACCACATTCATAGGCGCGGGGGAAAAGCATATTGCGGAGCAGCTTAGGAAAGTCAGCACCCCGGTCATTCTGGTCATCAATAAGATTGACAGCGTAAAGAAAGAAGAGATTCTGCCGGCTATCGCGGCTTATAAGGATATCTACGATTTTGCCGAGATTGTTCCAGTGTCTGCGAGGAACGGGAATAATACCGAGGAACTGCTCAAGATGGTGATGAAGTATCTCCCCTACGGTCCACAGTTCTATGATGAAGATACGATCACTGACCAGCCGGAGCGCCAGATCGTGGCAGAACTAATTCGGGAGAAAGCGCTGCATTCCCTGCAGGAAGAGATCCCTCACGGGATCGCCGTGGCGATTGACAGCATGAAGATGAAAAATAAGGTCATGCACATCGATGCCACGATTATCTGCGAGCGCGATTCCCACAAGGGGATAATTATTGGTAAACAAGGAAATATGTTGAAAAAGATTGGCAGCACCGCCAGGTACGAGATCGAGAAAATGCTGGATTGCCAGGTAAATCTGAAACTTTGGGTGAAGGTAAAGAAGGACTGGCGGGACAGCGAATACTTGATGAAAAATTTTGGATATCGGGAAGACGAATAAAAAAAGGCTTCCATGGGAGACCCTAAACTTATCAACAGAGGATGAGGTGATTCTATGGAAGACAGATACTGGAAAAGTTTTACAGAGACTGGCAGTGTGACAGACTATCTTTATTACAGAGGAATGGACATCTGCCGACAGGTAATAGAACGCCGGGAGGCGGATGATGCAGGACAGACAGGTGGAATAGACAGTGAATCAAGTTACCGTGACAGGGATGGTGCTGAAAGCATCACCTATAGGTGAATATGACAGGCGGGTAGTAATTCTGACGAAGGAAAGAGGCAAGATAACAGCCTTTGCCAGAGGGGCAAGGCGGCCTAACAGCGCGCTTGTAGGCGTGACTAGCCCCTTTACTTTCGGAGAATTTTCGGTATATGAGGGGCGGACATCTTTTACGCTGGTGTCGGCCTCTGTTACCAATTATTTTGCGGAATTGAGGATGGATGTGGAAGGAGCCTATTATGGATTTTACTTTCTGGAATTTGCCGATTATTATGCCAGAGAGTATAACGATGAGACCCAGCTGCTGAAACTTCTGTACCAGACGCTTCGGGCTCTGACCAATCCGCATCTGGATAACCGTCTGGTTCGGTACATATATGAATTGAAGGTGGTGGCAATCAATGGCGAGGCGCCACAGGTGTTTGAATGCATCTGCTGCGGTGACAGGGAGCGCCCAGCTCTATTCAGCATCCGCAAGGGCGGGCTGGTATGCAGCGCCTGCTCTGGCAGGACTACGGACGGTGTGGCGCTTAAGACGTCAACGCTGTATGCAATGCAGTATATCATCAGTTCCAATATTGAAAAATTATATACATTCACGGTAAAAGAAGAAATATTAGAGGAACTGGGCAAGGTGGTGCGAGCGTATCTGGACGTTTATGTGGACAGGCACTTCAAATCCTTGGAAATACTGGAAACAATTGTGGAATAAGACTTGAAAACCCCCGTGGTTAACTGTATAATAATTAACAATTATGAAACTATAGAAGGCGAGGAAGAGGATATGGTAGAAAAGACAATGGACAAGATCGTAGCGTTGGCGAAATCAAGAGGATTCGTATACCCTGGGTCTGAGATTTACGGCGGGCTTGCTAATACATGGGACTATGGAAATCTCGGCGTAGAATTGAAGAACAATGTAAAAAGGGCATGGTGGCAGAAGTTCGTTCAGGAATCCCCGTATAATGTTGGCGTGGACTGCGCAATACTGATGAATCCGCAGACATGGGTAGCCAGCGGGCATCTGGGAGGATTCAGCGATCCTCTGATGGACTGTAAGGAATGCCATGAGCGTTTCCGTGCGGACAAGATGATTGAAGAGTATGCGCATGCGAATGGACTGGATATCGGAGACAGCATTGACGGATGGAGCCACGAGCAGATGGAAGCCTATATAAAAGAGCATGAGGTTCCATGTCCATCCTGCGGAAAGCATAACTTTACCGAGATCCGCGAGTTTAATCTGATGTTCAAGACCTTCCAGGGCGTTACAGAGGATGCAAAGAGCGTAGTGTATCTTAGGCCTGAGACTGCCCAGGGCATTTTCGTAAACTTTAAGAATGTACAGCGTACGTCAAGAAAGAAGATTCCATTTGGCATCTGCCAGATCGGTAAGTCCTTCCGTAACGAGATAACGCCTGGAAACTTTACTTTCCGTACCAGAGAGTTCGAACAGATGGAACTGGAATTCTTCTGCGAGCCGGGAACAGATCTTGAATGGTTCAACTACTGGAAGAGTTTCTGCCTGAACTGGCTGGAGACTCTGGGACTTAAGGATGATGAGGTACGCTACCGTGACCACTCGCCGGAAGAATTAAGCCATTACAGCAAGGCAACCACTGACGTGGAATTCCTGTTCCCATTCGGCTGGGGAGAACTGTGGGGGATCGCCGACAGGACAGACTTTGACCTGACCCAGCATCAGAATACTTCCAAGCAGGATATGTCTTACTTTGATGATGAGAAGAAGGCCAAATATGTTCCTTATGTTATTGAGCCTTCACTTGGAGCGGATCGTATGGTGCTTGCATTCCTTTGCAGTGCATACGATGAGGAAGAACTGGAAGGCGGAGACGTAAGAACCGTCCTTCATTTCCACCCGGCGCTTGCGCCAATCAAGATCGGCGTGCTTCCGCTGTCTAAGAAGCTCAACGAGGGGGCGGAGAAAGTATATGCCCAGTTAAGCAAGAAGTACAACTGCGAATTTGATGACCGTGGAAACATCGGCAAGCGTTACCGCCGTCAGGACGAGATTGGAACGCCATTCTGCGTAACTTATGACTTTGAGTCTGAAGAAGACGGAGCAGTTACCGTCCGCGACAGGGATACCATGGAGCAGGAGAGAATCAAGATTGAAGATCTGGATGCTTACTTTGCAAAGAAGTTTGAGTGGTAAGAAGAAAGTGTCGCAGATGGATACGGCGCGATAAAGGCAATAAATAAAGAAAGAGGCAGAAATCCTTCCGTAAAAGAAGAGATTTCTGCCTTTTGTGGGCTTAACGCGATTTTGGGCTGGTTTTTGCATCTCTATATAAAGAAGGCGGCATACTATATCTAAGAGCCTGTAGAGGCATTTTAAAAGGTATAAAGGCTATCCTGGGACGGAAAGATGTACAGGCGGATAGAAAGGATCAGGAATAGCGGACAAGGAGTAGCAACATGAGAAAAGCAGGGTTATTGATGCCAGTCTCTGCATTGCCATCGGATTATGGCGTTGGAGATTTTGGAAAGGGTAGCAGGGAATTCATTGATATCATGAAGGAGTGCGGGCTGCACATCTGGCAGATACTTCCATTGAATCCTTTGGGATATGGCAATTCGCCTTATCAGCCTTATTCTTCCTTTGCCGGAGATGAAATCTATCTGGATCTGGATATATTGATGGAAGAAGGACTTTTAAACAGGAAGCCGGCTCCATTTCGTAGAGAAGAGGCAAGAGTGGATTATGAAAAGGTGAGAGCATATAAGCGAAAATATTTGTGGGAAGCCTTTCAGAATTTCAGCCCGAATTCTGAATATGAGATTTTTAAGACGCAGGAGTGGGTATATCCTTATGCGGTATTCCTGACACTTAAAAGGCAAAATGGCATGAAATGCTGGAATGAATGGAAGGAAGAACACAAAAATTGGATCAAAGACCAAGCGTTTGATATCAGCATCTATGAGGCGGAAATTTGCTTTGAGATGTTTGTCCAGTATGAATTCTACAGACAGTGGAAGGCTCTCAAACATTATGCAAATGTCAATAAGATAGAAATAATGGGCGACATACCATTTTATGTTGGATTAGATTCTCTGGACGTATGGATGAATCAGGATGAATTCCTGCTTGGAGCAGATGGAAAACCGACGTATATTGCAGGAGTTCCTCCAGATTATTTTAGTAAAGACGGGCAGCGCTGGGGCAATCCGATCTATGATTGGGAGCGTATGAAGGAGAATGGATTTGTCTTCTGGAGAAAGCGGTTTGGCTATAATGCAAGGCTGTTTGATATTATCCGCATTGACCATTTCCGGGCATTTGATACCTATTGGAAAATTCCTGCGTCTTCCCCTACCGCGAGAGAAGGAGAATGGATCGAGGCGCCGGGCTACGCTGTGCTTGACGTACTCTTAAAGGATAATCCGGATGTCAAGATTGTCGCGGAAGACCTGGGAGATATGCGACCACAGGTATATGAACTCAGGGACGCGTATCATCTGCCGGGCATGAAGATTATTCAGTTTACATTCGATCCTATGGAACATAACAATCTGTTCGAGGATAGGGAAAATATGATCGTCTATACAGGGACGCACGATAATGAGACTATAAAAGGATGGTTTCAAGGACAGCCTCGAAAGGTCAGATTGGCAACGGAAAGAGAATTATATGCATGGGGGTATGAGGAAGATTCCGTGGCGAAAAACTTTATCTGCTATACGCTGGACAATAAGGCGGATATTGCGATACTCCCAGTACAGGACGTGCTGGAACTTGATAATGCGGGGAGGATGAATACTCCGGGCACGCTAGGAACGCCTAATTGGGAGTGGAGGCTTGTAAGTCTGGATGGATTAATGAATAAAAAGGCATTTATAAGAAAAGCGCTGGCCAAAAGCGGGCGCGTAGAGGGAGGAAAGATGCCAGTTAGAAAAAGAAGGAGGCCTGATTGCAAAGAAGATAAAAAAGGAATATAATATACAATAGATTATTCGTATATGAGAGGGAGAGGGTCATGCTTCGAAAATTGACACGGGAAGAACTGGAAGAGAAAATTAGGAACCGGAAGACGGCAGAACAACTGGATCTGCACGGCATTTTGCTGGAGGATATGGATTTGTCAGGCTGGGATCTTCACAACATCAACTTTAATAAAAGCGATATCCGTAATGTGAATCTGGATGGAGCGAATATGGCTTATATTAAGGCTGACAATGCATTTTTCGGAGGCTCGACCCTGCGGGGTACGAACCTTTCCGGAGCAGATCTGCACTCGGCTGACCTGCGGGGATGCAATATGGCTGGCGCGGATATCAGGGGGGCAAATATGCTGGCATCGGCCCTGGAGCGGGCAGATCTTACGGATATAAAGACGGATGATAAGACAAAATATTTTCATCTTTATTGTCCGGAGACGGAGCCATTCATTGGGTGGAAGGTGTGCTATGGCAGACGGATCGTGCAGCTGCTGATACCAAGAGATGCAAAGCGCGTATCCGGCACCACCAACGAGGTACGGTGCGACAAGGCCAAGGTGCTTACCATCAAGAGCGTGGATTACAAAGAGAACTACGAAGATGCCCATGCCTACGTGGATGAGAACTTTGTGTACCGGGCAGGCGAGATGGTATATGCAAAGAACTTTAACCCGGACCGCTTTGTAGATTCCGGAGGCGGAATACACGTGTGGATGACCCGGGAAGAGGCGATTGCCTATCTGGGATAGGACATTCATTTTGAGGAAGAGTGCGACCGATGCTGGTCATGCCCTTCCTCTAACTTTTTCAAATGATTCAAAAAAGAAAGGGGCTAAAATCGGTATTGAACCGACAGCCCCTTTTTGGATATTCTTTTGTAATCTGGCTTTTATGCTTCAGTTTTTCTCTTTTTTGCATGAATGTTAATTTCGGTCGTGTATCTTTCCGGATGTTTTCTTCTATCTCTCAATTCAGCACATGCCGTATAGAGAACGTCGGTAGAAGAGTTCAGTCCTGTCTCGCAGGAATCCTGAATAACGCCTACAATGAAACCAACGCCTACAACCTGCATTGCCACGTCATTGGAGATACCAAATAAACTACATGCCATAGGAATCAGAAGAAGAGAACCGCCTGCAACACCGGATGCACCGGCAGCACTCAGCGCAGATAATACGCAGAGGATGAATGCGGTCGGGAAGTCTACGGAGATACCCATTGTATGTGCGGCAGCCAATGCCATTGTTGAGATGGTGATAGCTGCTCCGGCCATGTTGATGGTTGCTCCGAGAGGAATGGAGATAGAATAAGTATCCTCATCCAGACCCATATCTTCACAAAGTTCCATATTTACAGGGATATTTGCTGCGGAACTTCTTGTAAAGAATGCAGTAATAAAACTCCTTGAAAGACATTTGAATACAAGCGGGAATGGATTTGTCCTTGTGCAGAGGAATACGATAATTGGATTCATAACCAGTGCCACAAATGCCATAGAGCCTACAAGTACCACGATCAGTCTTCCGTATGTAAGCAGAGCACCCAGTCCCTCTGTGGAGATCGTTGCGAAAATAAGACCCATAATACCGAACGGCGCACAACTGATGATCCATTTAACAGCCTGTGCAACAGCCTCGGAAATGTTATCAAGCGCTGTCTTTGTACCGTCGCTTGCTTTTTTAAGGGCAATACCGAAGATAACCGCCCACGCAAGAATACCAATATAGTTTGCATTTACGATGGAGTCTACCGGGTTTGCCACAACGTTCATAAGCAGGTTGGTCAATACTTCTACTACACCGCTCGGAGGTGCGACGTCACTTTCAGCAGCCTCGGTAAGCGTCAGCGTAATAGGAGCGACGTAACTTGCCAGTACGGCTACAAGCGCAGATAGAAGGTTGCCGAGAAGATACAGAATAACAATAAATTTCATGTTTGTCTTCTGACCTTTCCCCATACGGCATAAAGCACTCATAACGAGGAAGAATACCAGGATTGGAGCAACACCTTTCAGGGCTCCTACGAATAATTGACCCAGAATAGAAATTCCTGATGCCTGTGGAACAGTCAGACCGAGAATAATACCAAGAATTAATCCGCAGATGATCCTGAGTACAAGGCTGACACTGTTCCATTTGTTAATAATGTTTTTCATGTTTCTCATTTCGCAGATATATGTACAATAAATATACCTGCTTTCCTCTCTTTCTTTTTAGTTTCGTTTTCCCCAACGTATAACCATTATCTCATAAACTTGTGGATAATGCTACATAAATTAAAATTTAACAATCTTTTTTTGTAAATTAATGACATCAAAAAATGGGCGATTATGCAAAAAATAGGGAGTATTGTACAAGGAAAATTAGAATCCGTCATTGTATATGGAGAAAATGGGTGCTATAATTAACACGAAAAGAATCGTCTGGGGTAGACGAAAAAAATTGGGAGGTTTTAATCATGGTAGAAATTAAGAATGATGGAATGATGTGGGCACTCGTAAAAGAAAAGCCGGAAGAAGGCTTGTGGATGAAGAGAGTCCCAATTCCAGAAGTTGGGCCGAATGATGTTAAGATTAAGATTCACAAAACCGCGATTTGTGGAACAGATGTACATATTTACCAGTGGAATGATTGGGCACAGCATACAATTCCGATTGGACTTACTGCAGGACACGAGTACGTTGGAGAGATCGTGGAAGTAGGAGACGGCGTACAGGGATTTAAGATTGGGGATCTGGTATCCGGCGAAGGCCATATTACTTGCGGCAAATGCAGGAACTGCCTGGAAGGCCATAAGGAAAACTGCAAGGATGCAAAGGGCGTGGGCGTTAACAGAAACGGAGCATTTGCCGAGTATCTTGTAATTCCTTCCTCCAATGTATGGCCATGCAACCCGGCAATTCCGGAAGAGATGTATGCAATTTTCGATCCATTTGGAAATGCTACGCATACAGCCCTCTCTTATGAAGTTCTGGGCGAAGATGTCCTGATCGCAGGAGCAGGCCCGATCGGTATCATGGCAGCGGCAATCGTAAAATTCTCTGGAGCAAGACATGTTGTTGTGACAGACTTGAACGACTACCGCCTGGACCTTGCAAAGAAATTGGGCGCGACCAGAACCGTTAATCTTAAAGAAGAGAAACTGGCTGATGTTATGAAAGAGATCGGCATGACAGAAGGATTTGACGTAGGACTTGAAATGTCCGGATCTCAGGCAGGACTTGGCGATATGATCCATAATATGAAGCACGGCGGAAAGATCGCTCTTCTGGGACTTCAGAGAACAGATGCTACGGTAGACCTTGAGACGGTAATCTTTAACGGACTGAACCTTAGAGGAATCTATGGAAGAAAGGTTTGGGATACCTGGTACAAGATGTCCACAATGCTTCAGGCAGGCCTTGATATCTCTGATATCATCACGCACCGCTTTGATATCAAAGACTACGAAAAAGGCTTTGAGGCAATGATTTCCGGAATGTCCGGAAAAGTCATCTTAGACTGGGCGCATGTTAATGATTAATAAATAAGAAAAAGGAAGGGTTGATACCAATGGCACGTAAAGACGATATTTTAAGCATTTATACGAAAGAAGTAGAGGATATTAAAGAAGCAGGCCTTTTTAAGGGCGAGGCTCCGTTCGTATCTCCTCAGGGAGCTAAAGTAACGATGGAAGACGGCAGAGAACTTCTCTGCATGTGCGCGAATAACTATCTTGGACTGGGCGACAGTCCGCGCCTGATCGAGGCAGCAAAGAAAACATATGATGAAAAGGGATATGGAGTTGCCTCCGTTCGTTTCATCTGCGGAACGCAGGATATACATAAGAAGTTAGAGAAAAAGATTTCTGATTTCCTGGGAACCGATGACACGATTCTTTATTCTTCCTGCTTCGATGCTAACGGAGGATTATTTGAGACAATTCTTACAGCAGAAGATGCGGTGATCAGCGACGAATTAAACCATGCTTCCATTATTGACGGCGTACGTCTCTGCAAGGCAAAACGTTTCCGCTATAAGAATAACGATATGGAAGATCTGGAAGCAAAATTAAAAGAAGCAGATGAAGCTGGAGCAAGAGTTAAATTGATCGCCACTGACGGCGTATTCTCTATGGACGGAATCATCTGCAACTTAAAAGGCGTATGCGATCTTGCGGACAAGTATAATGCGCTGGTTATGGTAGACGACAGCCATGCAGTAGGATTCGTAGGAAAGACAGGCCGTGGAACACCGGAATACTGCGGAGTACAGGGACGTGTGGACATTATCACAGGAACCCTTGGAAAAGCATTAGGCGGAGCATCCGGCGGATATACGTCAGGACGTAAGGAAATCATCGACCTCCTTCGCCAGAGAAGCCGTCCGTACTTATTCTCCAACTCCCTTGCACCAGCAATCGCAGGCGCAAGCATCGAATTGTTCGATATGCTGGATGAAAGCACGGAACTGCGTGACCATCTGGAAGAAGTAACCGCATACTACCGTAAGGAACTGGTAGACAACGGATTCGATATTATACCAGGAACCCACCCATGCGTACCGGTTATGCTGTACGATGAGAAGACTGCAGCAGAATTTGCAAAACGCATGATGGACAAAGGCGTTTATGTAGTTGCATTCTCCTATCCGGTAGTGCCGAAGGGAAAAGCAAGAATCCGTACCCAGGTATGCGCAAGCCATACAAAAGAGGATATCGATTTTATCGTTAAGTGCTTCAAAGAAGTGCGCGAAGAGATGAAATAATGGAAATAATGAACACGTAACATTTTTCACATGGACACGTAACACTTTTAAAAAGTGTTACGTGTCCATGTGACATAACAGGTGTGTAATATTTCCTAAACTGGTGTGTAAATATGAAAAATACCCTGTGTAATAATGAAAGAAGGGGTATTGTGAAAAACAGAAGAAGGCGGGAAAGTTTTACCGGCTTATATCATGTGGTAGTAAAAGGAATCAATAAAGAAAGGATATTTGATCAGCAACGCGAAAAAGTTTATCTGAAAAAAATTATTCTGGAGTTTAAAGAGAAATACGGCATAGAAATTTATGCTTATTGTATCATGTCTAATCATGCCCACTTTATCATCAGGGCAGAACTTAATGAATTATCATCATTTATGGCCAGAGTCTTGGCAAAATACGCATTTTATTACAATTTTAAGCACAATAGAAACGGTCATGTTTTTCAGAATCGTTTTATGAGTGAATGTATTGAGAGTGAGTCATATTACTGGACTTGTCTCAGATATATCCATTTGAATCCAGTAAAGGCAAATATGGTAAAAAGGGTTGTCCGATATAAATATAGCAGTATGGGCGAATATTTTACAGAAACCAAAGGATTGATCTGCGAAAAGGCATTTGAAATGTATAAAAAACATTTCAAAACGTATAACGATTTCGAAGAGTTTCATGAATTTAGTTATATTCATAATCAAATTTTTCAAGATATTACTAGCGAAGTTGAGGAACAAAGAATAGAAGTAGCTTTGAACTTGGCAAAGGAACTATTTGCAAAAAAAGAACTTCTTCTATTAAGCCAAATATTTGAAGAAAAAGAAAACCGAGAAGAATATATTCAACAGATAAGGCAAACGCTAAAAGTATCAATGCGCAAAGCGCGGGATATATGCATTATGGTGAAGAATCAAGTTGATAATGGATAACAAAAGTGCACAGGGTATTTTTCATATTTACACACCAGTTTGAACAGAAAAGTACACCAGTTATGCAGGTGGAACACGTAACATTTTTTAAAAATGTTACGTGCTAAAGTTAAAAGTGTTACGCGTTCATGTTAAAAATGTTACGTGTCATATGGTGCTATCCTGTGTTATACTATAATGAACGAAAGGAGATTAAAACAATGGACAGAAAAAATGCATGGAAAACATACAGTCCTGCACAATTGCAGGAATTAGAACAGACCAATGAAAAATACAAATCCTGCCTTGACGCAGGAAAGACTGAGCGCGAGTGTATAAGACTGACGGTCAGCATGATAGAAGAAAAAGGCTACAAAAGCCTGGACGAGGTTAAAAAATCCAACGCCGGCCTGAAACCAGGCGACAAGGTATATGCAGTATGCATGGACAAGAGCATTACAATCTTCAATATAGGGGAGCAGCCGCTGGAGAATGGAATGAATATCCTGGGCGCGCACATTGATTCCCCGCGTATCGATGTAAAGCAGAATCCTCTTTACGAAAATGAAGAATTGGCTTACCTGGACACGCACTACTATGGCGGTATTAAAAAATATCAGTGGGTAACGCTTCCTTTGGCTCTGCACGGTGTTATCGCCAAGAAAGACGGCACAATTGTGGAAGTAAATATTGGGGAAAAAGATGACGATCCGGTATTTGTGATTACGGATCTTCTGGTACACCTGGCATCCAAGCAGTTAGAGAAAAAAGCGAATGTCGTGATAGAAGGCGAGAAACTTGATCTGCTCTTTGGCAGCCGTCCTATCGAACAGAATGACGATCTGGACAAGGAAGAAAAAGAGGCGGTCAAAGCCAACATTATGAAACTTCTTCAAGAATATTATAATATGGAAGAGGAAGACTTCGTTTCCGCTGAATTGGAGATTGTGCCTGCAGGACGCGCAAGAGATTGCGGACTTGACCGCAGCATGATTATGGCCTATGGGCAGGATGACCGCGTGTGCGCATTTACCTCTCTATTTGCCATGCTGGATGTAGAAAAGGTTGACCGCACCGCTTGCTGCATTCTGGTAGATAAAGAGGAGATTGGAAGTGTTGGCGCGACAGGCATGCATTCCAGATTTTTTGAAAATGTAATTGCAGAACTTGTGGCATTAAGCGGAAGCGAGTCCGAACTGAAAGTAAGAAGAGCCCTCCAGAACTCCAAAATGCTTTCTTCTGACGTGAGTGCTGCTTATGATCCAATGTTTGCAGAGGCTTTTGAGAAACGCAGTTCTGCATTTTTCTCCAAAGGACTGGTATTTAATAAATTTACAGGGAGCCGGGGAAAGAGTGGGTCTAATGATGCCAATGCTGAATATTTAGCCGTGATCCGCAATGCCATGGATGCCGAAGAAGTTGCATATCAATTTGCTGAACTGGGCAAGGTGGATATTGGCGGAGGAGGCACCATTGCCTATATTATGGCCAATTATGGCATGGAGGTCATTGATAGCGGCGTTGCAGTGCTGTGCATGCATGCGCCCTGGGAAGTGACCAGCAAGGCGGATGTCTATGAAGCCTATAAAGGATACAAGGCTTTTCTGGCAATTAAATAGAATATTGGAAGATAGCAAAAAAGGAAGTGACAGAGACAGCCGCTTCCTTTTCGTGACTGTAATAAAGTGTTAAAAATAGCAGGATTCCAGATAGAGGAGGAAGAAGAAATGAGTAGACAAGTAACCGTAGCGATTGCAGGATTAGGAAATCGCGGAAGGGACGTATATGCTCCTTTTGCGGAAATGTTTCCTGAGCGCATGAAGATCGTGGCGATAGCCGACCCTATTCCTGAAAGGATAGAAGAGGTGGCTGGGCGGTACCATATTCCTTTGGAAAAATGTTTTAGCAGTGCGGAAGAAATGCTGGAGCAGGATAAATTGGCAGATGCGGCCTTTATAACAACCCAGGATCGCCAGCATGCGACGCAGGCAATAAAGGCAATGGAAAAAGGATATGACATCCTTCTGGAAAAGCCGATATCGCCGAACCTTAAGGAGTGTCGGATGGTGGCGGAGGCAGCAGAAAAATATGGAAGGAACGTCGTAGTATGCCATGTTTTAAGATATACGCCATTTTATCAGGAAATAAAAAGAATCATCGATTCTGGAACTATTGGTGATGTAGTCAGCGTCATGGGGATAATGAATGTAGGATATTGGCATCAGGCCCACAGTTTTGTGCGAGGCAACTGGGCAAATTCTGATGTTACCAGCCCGATGATTCTGCAGAAATGCTGCCACGATATGGATCTATACCTTTGGCTTACTGGCAAGACTTGCAGATCCGTATCTTCATTTGGAAATACATATCATTTCAAGAAAGAAAATGCGCCCGCAGGGGCGGCAAGCCGATGTACGAAAGGCTGCAAAGCAAAAAAAGATTGTATCTTTGATGCGGAGAAGATCTATTTAATCAATGAAGATACAGGAGTGCTGGCCGGAAATGTAGGGTGGCCGGCGGAAGTACTGTCCTCTCGCCCAGATGAGGCCAGCATTAGAAAGGCTATAGAGGAAGGGCCGTATGGCAGATGTGTCTACGATTGTGACAATAATGTAGTTGACCATCAGATTGTCAATATGGAGATGACGGATGGAGCAAGTATGAGCCTTGCTATGAGCGGATTTACGCCGGATGTTTCCCGCTATACCAAGTTTATGGGAACCAGAGGGCAGATTATCGCGGACATGGGGGCAAACATGATTACGCTTTCAAGATTTGGCAAGAAAGAAGAGATAATTGATGTATCCAAACTCGCGGAAGACTTTTCAGGGCATGGCGGAGGCGAAAGAAGGATGGTAGAAGCATTCCTTGACTTGATTACTGGAGAGGGGGAAGCAGATGACACCATAACCTCTGTTGCGCGTTCCGTAGAAAGCCATGTCATTGCGCTTGCGGCGGAAGAGTCCAGGCAAAATGGAGGAAAAGTAATTTACCTGGATGAGACGCGTCAGGAACGGGAGGGTGGCATGTGAGAAATGTATGCCAAAGTGCCGGAAGATTAAGCAAAACCCCTTGACGAACCCTGTCAAAACCAGTACAATATTATGTGCGACTTAGAAAGTAAAATTAGTTTAGGAGGTCATGACAAATGGCAAAATGGGTTTATATGTTTACAGAAGGTAACGCGACCATGAGAAACCTTCTGGGTGGAAAAGGTGCCAACCTTGCTGAAATGACAAATTTAGGTCTTCCAGTACCACAGGGCTTCACAATTACCACAGAGGCTTGTACTCAGTACTATGAGGATGGAAGAAAAATTAACGACGAAATCATGGCACAGATCATGGAATCCATCACAAAGATGGAAGAAATTACAGGTAAGAAATTCGGAGATAAAGAAAACCCGCTTCTTGTATCTGTTCGTTCAGGAGCAAGGGCATCAATGCCGGGTATGATGGACACAATCCTGAACCTTGGATTAAATGAAGAAGTTGTTGAAGTATTGGCTGCTAAGTCCGGCAACCCACGTTGGGCTTGGGACTGCTACAGAAGATTCATCCAGATGTATTCTGATGTAGTTATGGAAGTAGGAAAGAAATACTTTGAAGAACTGATCGATAAGATGAAAGCAGAAAAGGGCGTTACACAGGACGTTGACCTTACAGCAGAAGACCTGAAAGTGCTTGCTGAGCAGTTCAAGGCTGAATACAAAGAAAAGATTGGCGAAGAATTCCCGACTGATCCAAAGGAACAGCTTATGGGAGCTATCAAAGCCGTATTCCGTTCATGGGACAACCCAAGAGCTAACGTATACCGTCGTGACAATGATATCCCATATTCCTGGGGTACAGCTGTTAACGTACAGATGATGGCATTTGGTAACATGGGCGATACATCAGGTACAGGTGTTGCATTTACTCGTGACCCAGCTACTGGCGAGAAGAAGCTTATGGGCGAGTTCCTTATGAACGCTCAGGGCGAGGACGTTGTAGCAGGTGTCCGCACTCCTCAGAAGATTGATCAGCTTAAAGAAGTTATGCCAGAAGTGTACAACCAGTTCGTAGAGATCTGCCACAAACTGGAAGACCATTACAGAGATATGCAGGATATGGAGTTTACAATCGAAGATAAGAAACTCTACATGCTGCAGACACGTAACGGTAAGAGAACAGCCCAGGCTGCTCTGAAGATTGCCTGCGATTTAGTTGATGAGGGCATGATTACAGAAGAAAAAGCCGTTGCAATGATCGATCCTAGAAACTTAGATACATTACTTCATCCTCAGTTCGATACTGCCGAACTTAAGAAGGCAGTGCCGGTTGGAAAGGCACTTGGCGCTTCTCCAGGAGCAGCTTGCGGTAAGATCGTATTTACTGCAGATGATGCAAAAGAATGGGCTGCAAGAGGCGAGAAAGTCGTACTTGTACGTCTTGAGACTTCACCGGAAGATATTGAAGGTATGAAAGCTGCACAGGGAATCCTGACAGTTCGTGGCGGTATGACATCACACGCTGCCGTTGTTGCTCGTGGAATGGGTACATGCTGTGTATCTGGCTGTGGCGATATCGCTATGGATGAAGAAAACAAGAAATTCACCCTTGGCGGAAAAGAATACCATGAAGGAGATGCTCTTTCCCTTGATGGATCTACAGGAAACATCTATGATGGCCTGATTCCTACTGTTGATGCTACAATCGCAGGAGAGTTCGGAAGAATTATGGGATGGGCTGACAAATATAGAACAATGAAGGTTCGTACAAATGCAGATACTCCTGCAGATGCTAAGAAGGCACGCGAACTTGGAGCAGAAGGTATCGGACTTTGCCGTACAGAGCATATGTTCTTTGAAGGCGACAGAATCGATGCATTCCGTGAGATGATCTGTTCTGATACAGTAGAAGAAAGAGAAGCAGCGCTTGAGAAGATCCTCCCAGTACAGCAGGGAGACTTTGAAGGACTGTTTGAAGCGCTGGAAGGAAATCCGGTTACTATCCGTTTCTTAGACCCGCCGCTTCATGAGTTCGTTCCAACAGAAGAAGAAGACATCAAGAAACTTGCAGATGCTCAGGGCAAGACTGTTGAGCAGATTAAGACAATCATTGATTCTCTTCACGAATTCAACCCAATGATGGGACACCGTGGATGCCGTCTTGCAGTTACTTATCCAGAGATTGCTAAGATGCAGACAAAAGCAGTTATCCGTGCTGCAATCAATGTACAGAAAGCACACGCTGACTGGAAGGTTTGCCCAGAGATCATGATTCCATTGGTTGGAGATATCAAAGAGTTCAAATTTGTTAAGAAGATCGTTGTTGAGACAGCAGACGCTGAAATTGCAGCAGCAGGAAGCGACCTTAAGTACGAAGTTGGTACCATGATCGAGATTCCTAGAGCATGTCTGACAGCAGATGATATCGCAAAAGAGGCTGACTTCTTCTGCTTCGGTACAAATGACTTGACACAGATGACATTTGGCTTCTCTCGTGATGATGCTGGCAAGTTCTTAGATGCTTACTATGATGCTAAGATCTTCGAGAACGATCCATTTGCTAAACTTGACCAGACAGGCGTAGGCTCATTGATGGAAATGGCTATCGCTAAGGGAAGACCAGCAAATGAGAAACTTCATGTTGGTATCTGTGGCGAGCATGGTGGAGACCCATCTTCTGTAGAATTCTGCAACAAGTTAGGCCTTAACTATGTATCTTGCTCACCATTCCGCGTGCCGATCGCAAGACTGGCTGCAGCACAGGCTGCAATCGCAGAAAAGAATGCATAATTAAATCACAAGATATTTTGACGCAGGGGCAGTACGCCTCTGCGTCTTTTCGATATTGAGGAAAATATATTTTAATAAAGTTCAACAAGGATAGCAGTCAGCAACGTAATGCACTTAAGAAAATTCGCAATCGAAGCCATTCTTGAAGCCTTAGATATTAGAAAGGCTTATCAACGTCTTGGAAAAATAAAAAGTAGTAGAGAAGATTGAAAGTTAGACAGCAATTTGGTAGTGCGAATATGGAGTATACATAAAAATCCCAGGAGATTCGCACCAAAAAAGTTGCACAAAAATTGAGTATTGTATTACAATATAGATTAAAGAGGAAAAGATATTAAAAGAAAACCGTAATATGTTACGAAAATAATGTTGTTTAATATTGATATTTGGATATGTTTGCTGTCGTTCCCTGTATAGGGAACGTGGATTGAAATACCATCTCCCTGTCTGATTAAATAGCAACCGGATTCGTCGTTCCCTGTATAGGGAACGTGGATTGAAATGACATAGCGGCATATTATGACGAGTACCAGAAGCGTCGTTCCCTGTATAGGGAACGTGGATTGAAATTAAGTTCGTCTGACATACATCTTCCTCATTTCTTGTCGTTCCCTGTATAGGGAACGTGGATTGAAATAGGAGCAATATTAATATATAATGCCTCCTGATATCGTCGTTCCCTGTATAGGGAACGTGGATTGAAATATCTGCAAGTTGTTTTTGAGTAAAACCGTTAACGTCGTTCCCTGTATAGGGAACGTGGATTGAAATTTCCTGTACCGGCCCAGAATTGATATAGCCTTCCGTCGTTCCCTGTATAGGGAACGTGGATTGAAATGTCAGAAAGAGTGTTTTTCCTATGCTTGACACAGGTCGTTCCCTGTATAGGGAACGTGGATTGAAATACCGCCAATATTCCGGCTAACCTTCTGGAAGAATCGTCGTTCCCTGTATAGGGAACGTGGATTGAAATGCTGGATGCGGATCTGGATGCGCAGTTGAATAGCGTCGTTCCCTGTATAGGGAACGTGGATTGAAATATCCTGTAATTCTACTGGTACGACTGTTGTAATGTCGTTCCCTGTATAGGGAACGTGGATTGAAATGTCTTTCTCGTCCATAACATCACAATAGTATTCGTCGTTCCCAATGCAGGGAACGAGGATTGAAATTGACAGGACGAGGCATTGGTACCAGTGCAGGGTCGTCGTTCCCTGCATTGGGAACGTGGATTGAAATATTCCTACACCCGTTTTCGTTTCAACAACGTCTGCGTCGTTCCCCTTGCGGGAACGAGGATTGAAATCATGTGTCCAGGGCATTGATGAGATTCTGTACTACGTCGTTCCCCATGTGGGAACGTGAATTGAAATTAAAGCATAGCCAGCAATGCTACAAAGTCAAATGCGTCGATCCCCACATGGGAACGCAAATTGGATTATTACCATAGTAGATATAGGCGCCCCTGTACAAGGTTGATCCACTTGTGAGAATCAGAATATAGATACCTCTTAATGGGCATAATAGTTTGATTGTTTACCACAACAAAAAGCAAGGCCTATTTTAAACAAACCATACTACGAAGTTATTAAAAATTAACTAACATGTTTAATTCATAATGATACATTTAAAGGGGAATAAAAGTGATTTTACGCAGAAATGCGAAAAGATTTATCAGTTTTGCATATATAGAGCAAATGCCCATAGTTCAGGGCGGCGGAGATTTTTCTCCGCCGCCCTGATTACAATACCAAGCCAAGCACCTACATCGCAGCATTAATTGCAGCCACAGCGCCATCTGCCACGGCTGTTGCAGCCTGGCGTACCTGCTTGACGCGGATATCGCCAGCAGCATATACGCCGGGAATGGAGGTTTCCATTTTTTCATTCACCGGAATATATCCGTTGTCTAACTTAAGTTCCGTATATAATTCGGTATTGGGATCAGCTCCTGCATATACGAAGATGCCACAGCCATCATCTTCGATAACATTAATCGTCCCATTTTTCTCATTAAGTATCTCCAATTTTTCTACATGGTTTTTTCCGTATACTTTGTTTAGCCTGGAAGCAAGACAGACCTTGATATTATCTGTCTGGCGAACTTTATTTAAGAATTCAGGAACACATCCTAACGTATCCTCAAAATGAATGATTGTAAGTTCTTTTGCAAACTGAGATAGATACAATGCTTCCTTAACCGCGCCGTCTGCGCCGCCTACTACATATATATTTTTGCCTTTATAGGATGGGCCATCTTTTGCAGCATTAAGGCCGATGCCTTTCCCGGAGAGTTCAGCCTCCCCTGGAATGCCAAGTGTTCTGGGGGTGGTTCCGTTTGCGAGGATGATTTTGGGCGCTTCATAATGATTACGGGATGTGGTTACCGCCTTTATATCACCTTCCAGAGTTACTTTCTCGACGTTTTCGTAGATGATTTCTACACCTGCCTCCAAAGCCTGTCGTTCCATTCTCTTGGCAAAGGTGGCCCCGGTTTCGCCGGGTACGATAGCAGAGTAGTGGGTAACGGTAGATACCTTTCCGATGATTCCGCCTACTGCATTTTTTTCAATAATCACTGTCTTTTTACCGCGGCTTACCGCATAGATTCCGGCACTGATACCGGCCGGACCGGCACCTATGATGATAATATCGTACATGAAGATACTTCCTTTCCTGAATAGAGGGTCAGAGAAGGGACTCCCCTACAGAATCAAGAGTTCCTTTAAGTTCCGTAAAAAATATATCACAATCAAACCATAATGTAAAATTATAGTTTTTTATATAATGATAAGAAAAATAAATAGACGCCCCGAAACAAGGCGTCTATTTAATGGAGCATATATAAAGAAAAGTGTATTTTTAGGCCAAGTACCAATTAAATACAATGAATCATATATAACTGTAATATATAATGACGCATCTACAATACGCTAAGCGCGATCGCATGAAGCTTATTCCTGGCAGAATCCGACCGGGACGTCATGACGATAGGGACGCCAGCGCCGATCACGGCGCTTCCGGTATTGAGTTCGGCAAAGTAGCGCAGAGACTTATCCAGGGCATTGCCGGTACACAGGTCCGGCATGAGCAGAATATCTGCCTTACCGGCAACTGGGCTGGTAATTCTCTTGCTGGCGGCAGCCTCCGGTGAGATGGCATTATCCATGGCCAGAGGGCCATCTATACGGCAGCCTTTAATCTGTCCTCGTTCACTGGCCTTGCTAAGCATAGCGGCATCAATGGTTTCCTGCATTTTTTCATTTATGACTTCTACCGGCGCAATGCAGGCCACGTTAGGGCATTCGATTCCGAGCCTATAAGCCAGAGCGACTGCATTTTGTATGATCTGCACCTTTTCTTTATAGGAAGGAGAGACATTAATGGCACAGTCGCTCAGCAGCACGAGCCGATTCTGTGCTGGGAACTCAGTGACTGTAATCTGACTAACAAGAGAGCCTGGGGCAACCAATCCGCATTCCTTGTGGAAGATTGCCTTTAGGAAGGCGGAAGTATGGAGAAGACCCTTCATAAGGGCATCCGCCTTGCCGGTAGAGGCCAGAAGGACGGCATGCTGGGCCGCTTTGGAATCATCGGGCTCATTGATAATGGTCCAGTCATCCGGCACTTCACCTAACTCCACCAGGATCGTACGGATTTGCGCGATCTGGCCAATCAGGATGAAGTCGGCAATCCCTTCCTTTCTGGCAGCAGACGCAGATGCAAGGACTTCTCTGTCATGAGCAGCAGCAACGGCAATCGTCTTTCGGATCGTCTTCTTTTTTATATCTTTTAACAGTTCCTCAAAATTATGGTACATAGTTTGCCTCCTTATGCTGTCTGGGAATCGTAATTCTGGAGTTCCTCTTCTTTGCGAAGCACGCGCAGTGCTCCTAAGGCCAGAGATTCTAGTTCATTCTCCCCGGGATAGGCAAGGACTGGAGCAAGAAAGGATACCCGGCTTTTAATCAGGCCCACGAAGTATTCCCAATAGGCCAGTCCGGCTGTGAGAAGGATGGCATCCACTTCGCCGCACATGGATGCAGCGATGCCTCCGATCTCTTTAACTACCTGGTAGGCCATTGCTTCGGTAACAGAGCGGGCCAGATCATCGCCGGAATCGATCCGGCGCTGTACTTCCTTTCCATCCACAGTACCGAGATAGGCCACCATGCCGCCTCTGCCATTGACGCGGCGCAGCATCTCATCCAGCGTATATTTGCCACTATAGCACAGTTTGATAAGTTCGCCTACCGGGAGGTCTCCGCTTCGCTCAAGAGCAAACGGGCCATCCCCGGCCAGCCCATTGTTTACATCAGTGATTTTTCCTTTTTCGTGGGCTGCTACGGTAATACCGCCTCCCATGTGGGCCACAATCAGATTTACATCCGTATACGCAATATGATGATCCCGACAGTACCTGCGCGCGGTTGCCCTGTGATTCAGCGCCTGAAAGGACGCAATCCTCTGGATCTCCGGAAGGCCGGAATAGGTTGCTTCCGGCCGCATCTCATTGCAGACGGGAGGATCCACAGTTAAGGCAGGAATCTGATATTTCGATGCAAGATCATAGGCAATCTGGCCGCCGATATTGCATGGGTGGTCGCCATAGAGGCCACATTGGGAATCCTTAAGCATCTGGGATGTAATCGCATAGGTGCCGCCTCTGACCGGACGAATGGTTCCTCCCCTGCTTACGATAGCATGGAAGTCTTCCAGGCGTTCTCCTTTTTCGGCCAGAAGCGTCTTAATAGCACCCAGCCGGTACTCATACTGATCCATGAAATGCAGATAGCGCGCGATATCTTCCCTGGGATGGGTGATCGTGTGAGTCCAGACTGGAGAATCGTCCAGATAGACGCCTACCTTTGTGGAAGTGGAGCCCATATTGATGATTAATAGACGATAGTTCATAAACGCCTCCTTATCCTATATTTAAAATGATACCAAAAAGTTCAATATAGAAAACGGCGTTTTGATATGTGAATTGTTATGGAAAATATAGCACAGAAAAAGAAGACAGTCAATAGAAAAGCAAAAAATAAAAGGGCTACATTACTGCAGTCCTTTCTGAATCTGTTCTGCGGCAAGATGAAGCGCCTGCAGATGTTTTTCTTTATTGGCAGCCATTCTGGTGGTCGGGCCGGAGGAACTGATTGCTGCTACCGGGCGGCCGGAGAAAGTTAGAATAGGAACCGCATAGCAGGTGAGTCCCACTTCAGCCTCCTCATTATCGCAGGAGTAGCCTTGTTCTTTTATCTGGCTGAGAATATTCAGCAGTTCCTTGGCATTTCGGATAGAATTAGGCGTCTGCCGGTCGAAATTGGCAGAGCGGATATACTGGTTGATGAATTGATCTGATTCATAGGCAAGTATGGCTTTTCCCGTTGCCGTAATGTGCGCATACTGAGTATAGCCAAGCATAATGTCCATTTTAAGCCAAAGAGTCCCAACGGATTTGTCTATGAAGGTAACATGGGTGGGATTATCCATAATGACCAGATGAGAGGATTCTCCAGTATCTTCCGAGATTCTGCAAAGGTGAGGGTGGATCAGGCTGATCAGTTCCATGCGGTTGTGAGCGATCTGTCCCAGGGTGGATACTTTGGCGCTGAGCCGGTATTTTGCATTCTCGCCCTTGGAGATGTAGCCGCATCTCTCTAAAGTAACGAGAAAACGAAAAGCCGTGCTTCGATTGATTCCCAGATAACGAGTCACGTCCGACGGGCTTAGTTCCTCGTATGCGAAGAATAAATCCATGATGGAAAGCGCATTTTCTACAGAGTGAAGAATATACTTGTCATTATTTTTCGCAATGGAATCGCTGGTGTTTTCTTCTTTCATATGGAATCCCCCTTTAATATTATAGGTACAGTTTAGCAGGAAAGAAAAATTACGTCAATGTCGTTTCGTATAATAAAACGGCGTTTATTAGTAATTGCTAAAAATGTGACTGAAAATTCTTGCAATTTGCCATATATAATTCAATTGACAATACTATAAACTGGATGTACTATAAAAATACAAAAAGTTCGATATAGGTAACAATGTTTTGTAAAGAGAAACAAAAGCGAAGAAACATGGCGGCGGCCTAATGAAAGATCATTTAAGTGGGACATCAGGTGAAAAGCAAGTAAAATGCAGGAAAAGGAGAGAATGTCATATGAAAGAAATCCGTTTGCACGGCCGGGGAGGCCAGGGAGTAGTCAAAGCTTCGCAGATTGTGGTGAAGGCAGTCGTACAGGAGAAGAAGCAAGGCCAGTTTATCCCGTTCTTCGGAGTAGAAAGAAAGGGTTCGCCGGTATTTGGATATCTAAGAATATCGCAACAGCCAATTAGAAGGAAGATGCAGGTCTATGAGCCGGATATTCTGATGATACTGGATGACTCCCTCGTTGTTCTTCCAGCCACCTATGAAGGCTTGAAAGAGGGAGGAACGATAATCATGAATACGGTAAAGCCGCTGGAGGAACTGAAGATTCCTTCTCAGGCAGGAAGCGTGGCTGTGGTGGATGCAACGGGCATTTCGGAAAAGATACTTGGAAGAAATATACCCAATACTGCTATGCTTGGAGCATTTGCCAAAGTTACAGGGCTTGTGGACAAGGAAATATTGTTCCAGGAGATAGAGGCTTCCTTCGGGGCAGCCAACAAGGAAGCGGCACAGATGGCATATGATCAGGTAAAGAGCGTGGAAGCGTAAGGAGGGAACAGAATGACAGAACATTTACATATTACACCGATTGGCAACGATGGGATGTATATTCTTGATACCGCCAGCTGGCGGGTATTGCGTCCGGTCCTTGACCAGGAAAAATGTATCAGGTGCGGCATCTGCCTTTCCTATTGCCCGGTGAATTCTATTCATAAGGATGAAGAAGGGAAGTATGAGATTCATTACGACTACTGCAAAGGCTGCGGCATCTGCGCAAATGAGTGCATCAAGGATGCCATAGAGATGGTACCGGAAGGAGGAGTTAGATAATGGGAAATGTGAAAGTGCTTACTGGAAATTATTCTGCGGCAGAGGCTGCGGCTTTATGCCGGCTGGATCTCATTGCCGCTTACCCAATCACCCCGCAGTCATCCGTGGTGGAGCATTTGGCGGAACTTGTGCACAATGGGGAGATAGATGCCAGCCTTGTACAGGTTGAATCCGAACATTCGGCAATGAGCGTTGTCCAGGGAGCCGCGGCAGGAGGAGGAAGGGTATTTACCGCAACTTCCGCCCAAGGGCTGGCTCTGATGTACGAGCCTTATTTCAGAATGTCTACCCTGCGTCTTCCTATGGTGATGGCACTGGCTACCAGGGAGATGACGTCCCCTGAGACGGTGTGGAGCGGGCAGCAGGATGCAATGAGCGTCAGAGATGCAGGGTGGATTCAGATGTTCTGCGACAATAACCAGGAAATTGCAGATATGATTATCCAGGGATATATGATTGCAGAACATCCGGAGGTGTTATTGCCTGTGAATATTTGCTACGATGGATTCTATAGTTCCCATCTGACAGAGGGAGTGAATCTTCCAACTCAGGAAGAAGTGAATCGTTTTCTGCCTGCACCGTCTTTTGACCATGCAGTTCTGGATCCTGACAATCCGTTCGCACTGGATCCGCTGACGCCGGGGCCGATTCTGATGAAGTATAGGAAGACCCATCTAGATGCGATGGCGAACGCCTTGGATATCATCGATGAGGTTGACCAGAAGTTTGGAGATGCATTTGGCAGGTATTATGGAGGAACTATCTCCGAGTACAGGATGGAGGATGCGGAGGTCGTCATTATCACGATTGGAGGAATGACCGGCACCGGGATGGACGCGGTAGATCAGGCAAGAGAGGAAGGAATTCGCGCCGGACTTATCAAACTGCGCTTTACAAGGCCATTCCCGGCTAAGCGGATCAAAGAAGCGCTTAAAGGAAAGAAAGCCTTTGCCGTGATTGACAGAAGCGTATGCTTTGGTTGGAGCCAGGGACCTATGCATATGGAAACCAAAGCGGCACTGGCGGATGCCAAGGACGATTATTGCCACTTTAGCGTGATCGGCGGACTGGGCGGAGCAGATATCTCCATTGATATGCTGCTTGGAACGATCCGCAGCCTGGAGGCGTCCAAAGATGATCCTGGAGAAAAAGAGACCCAGTGGTATATGGCAGACTAGTATACAAGGAGGAAGGTACATGAGTTATATTGATGTTTTAAATAAAGCAGAAGATCAGGTGACTCCGGGCATGTCTGCCTGTCAGGGATGTGGAGGAGAACTGGTCTTAAGGACGGTATTAAAAATCGCGGGGGAGAATACGATCGTAGGGATTCCGCCGGGCTGCATGGCGGGAGCCGGAGTGGTAGGATGGAATTATGCCAACGGATTAAAGATTCCGGTGCATATTCCGCTACTTGACAATACCGCGTCTTTTCTCACCGGGCTAAGCCAGATCTATGAAAGAAAGGGAAGGGCGGACGTTAACATCGTAGCAGTGGCAGGAGATGGCGCTACGGCGGACTGTGGATTCCAGAGCCTGTCAGCATCAGCGGAAAGGAATGAGAAGATGCTGTATGTATGCTATGATAATGAGGGATACATGAATACCGGATATCAGAGAAGTTCGACTACTACGAAGGGGTCCAGGACTTCCACCACGCCGATCGGAACGGTTATCAATGGAAAACAGCAGCAGCAGAAGTACCTGCCGCTCATCCTTTCCATGCATGGCCTGACCTACTGTGCGACGGCTTCCGTATCCCACATGGCTGATCTGGTGATGAAGGTGGAGAAAGGCTTGGAAGCCAGCAAAAAAGGATTTGCCTATCTCCATGTATTCTCGCCATGTCCTACGGGCTGGGCATATCCGGCCGACAAGGCCATCGAGGTTGCCAGAAATGCGGTGAAAGCCAATGTATTTCCGCTTTGGGAGATGGAAGATGGAACATATAAGATCAACGTGGCAAATAAAATGCCGATATCAGTAGAAGAGTTCGTGAAAGGGATCGGCAAATTCAAGAATCTTTCCAGAGAAGATGTAGGCAGCATACAGAAGGCTGTCGATGAAAGATATGAATTACTTAAGCGTCTGGCCGCGGTATAGGCAACAGGCTTAAAGGCAGCAGGGTGCCGGAAAGGAGAATGCAATATGAAACTTGGAGTAATCGGAGGAGCAGGGCGTCTGGGAGCAACCACAGCCTTTTGCGTAGGACTTAGAGATTGTGTGGATGAAATCAAATTGATGGATGTAAAGGAGAACTTTGCAGCAGCCAACGTTATGGACATGAGTCAGGCGTTCCTTCCGGTGGGAAGAACGAAGGTATCGCTGGCAAGGGATTATTCGGCTTTCTCGGATTGCGACATTATTCTCAGCGCGGCGGCCAAGCCATTTTCCAAGGATATTAAGGACAGAGCGCAGGAACTGCAGATGAATGTGGAGATTATCAGGCCCATATGCGAGCAGTTGAAGAAATATTGCAAGCCCACTACGGTAGTCATTATTTCAGCCAATCCGGTTGACGTGTTCGTATATATCTACCAGAAGCTTCTGGGCTGGGATAAGAAACAGTTCCTGGGACTGGCAGGCAATGATACCATCCGGCTGAAGTGGGCGGTAGCGATGGCGACCGGGAAAGAATATTCGAATATCGGGGCCGCCTGTATCGGAGAGCATGGAGGAGGCGCGATCCGGCTCTATGAGTCCATGACATATGGAGAAGTTCCCCTGAAGCTTACCGAGGAGCAGCAGGCACAGGCAGAAAAGGAGTGTGCGGACTGGTTCGGGCATTGGACGGATCTTGAGACAGGTACGACGACCGGCTATACGTCAGGCGTGACAATGTCCATGATGATCGAGTCCATTGCCAAGGACGGCGATCTCATCATTCCATGCTCTACGCCTCTGTGCGACCAGATGGGATATGACAGCTGTGCCATGGGGCTTCCGGTGAAACTGGGTAAAGGAGGAGTTAAGGAAGTGATCATTCCGGCTCTTACGCCGGAGAGAAAGGAAGAATTAAATAAGGTTGCGGATAAGATAAGCGAGATGATAGCCCAGGCCGGTTATTAAGTATTGACCGGAGAATAAAGAGGGGGTGGACATAATGTCCCTTGTTTTAGCAGTGATTCCCATTTTAATTGTACTGATCGGCATTATTTTTCTTAAGAAGCCGGCCTGGATTGTAGCGCTGATAGGCGCCGGAATCACATTCATTCTTGCGGTTACTGCTTTTTCAGGCAAGATCCCGGCGATGGCCGCCACCGCGAAAAGCGGGGTCATATCAGCCTTGCAGGTTGCATTCCTGGTATGGGGAGCATTCGCGCTGCTGGAACTGATGCAGGTCAGCACAGGCATGAACCGGATCAAGACGACAGTCAGTTCTTTGACCAAGGACAGGCGCGTGCAGATCGTCCTGATAGCTTTCTGCCTGGGGGTCTTTATTGAAGGTGCCACAGGAAACGGGGCACCAGCAGCCATACTGGCGCCATTTCTCCTGGGGCTGGGATTTGAGCCGCTTGTGGCAGCGGCGGCCTGCCTGATCAGCAATGGGGTGCCGCCTTGCTTTGGAGGAGCCGGAGTTCCCACGATTGCAGGCATGAGCGCGATAACAGACCAGATATCCCTGGCGTCTATCGTTGCCATGACAGGCAGATTCCTGGCAGTAGGCTGTCTGCTGGTTCCGGTGGTGCTGCTGGTGGTTCTATATGGAAGAAAAAGCCTGAAAGGCATGTGGGGATATCTGGCGTCCGTAAGCATATGCATGGGAGCTTCCATGCTGCTGGTGACGAATTTTATCGGAGCGGAACTTGCGGATCTGATTACCGGCGTAGTCGGGGTGGCCGCATCCGTGGCCTATTTAAAACTGGTAGGAGTCAAGGAGAATGAAGCCTATGTGAATGAGTCTGACGCAACGTTTGAGACCAGCCTGACAAACTTCAAGGCTTTCCTGCCTTACATACTATTATTGATCCTCTTGCCGGCGGTAAGATTCAGCTTTCCTCTGTCAGCCTTGACAAAATATGGCTATGCCACATGGATTGGAGCGGTAATTCATCTGGTAGTCCTGATTAGCTCATGCGCGATGGGGTGCGGCAGCAAATTCATCTTATGTGAGAAAAATGCGATTCTCAAGCTGATCAAGCCGATTATTACGCTATGTGCGCTGTATGCATTGGCTAACCTGATGAACAGTTCAGGAATGATATCCAGAATTGCCAGGTTTCTGGCAGACGTGGCAGGTGGCTTTTATCCGGCAGTATCTGTTATAATAGGAGCAATCGGAGCATTTATCACAGGCTCCTGCCTGGGCTCCAACAAACTATTCTGCATGCTGCACCTGGAGGCGGCATCCACGCTTGGCATCAACCAGTTTGTAGCGGTGACAGCCAGCAGCGCCGGAGGGTCTCTTGGCAATATGATATGTCCGAATAATATCATTGCGGTCAACGCCACATTGGAACTAAAAAATGCAGAAGGGGCGGTATTTAAGCGGACCATCAAGGCATTTCTGATTATGACGGCTGTCTACTGCGTGCTGGCTATGGTCTATGCATACATACTTTTCCCGGAATTCGGATTGTAACTGTAAACGATATAGTTTAGGAGGTAGAAAATATGGAAGATTTTTATCCTGTAGTAAAAGTAGCAGCTGTTCAGGCTGCACCAGAGTATCTGGACAGGGATGCGACGGTCGAGAAGGCCTGTTCGCTGATTGATAAGGCGGGGAGCGAAGGCGCGAAGCTGGTTGCATTTCCGGAAGCATTTATTCCCGGCTATCCTTGGTGGATCTGGTTTGATGAGCCGGCGGCAGGCATTCCGTTCTTTATTAAGCTGTATAAGAACGCCGTGACCGTTCCAGGGCCGGCAGTTCAAAGCCTATCGGAAGCGGCGAAGAGAAATGGCGTCTATGTCTGCATTTCCGTAACAGAGAAAGATGGAGCCTCCCTTTATCTGACCCAGCTATGGTTCAATCCTAACGGGGACTTGATCGGCAAGCACCGCAAGTTAAAGCCGTCCGGAGCAGAACGTTATATCTGGGGCGAGGGTGATGCCAGCATGATGCCGGTATTCGACACGGAGATTGGACGTCTGGGAGGTCTGGAGTGCTGGGAGCATATGGTTCCGGCCAATATGATGGCAATGATGAAGAAGAATGAGCAGATTCATGTACAGGCGTGGCCGTCCTGCTTCCCGCAGGAAGAGCACCTGTTCTCGAATTATCCGCTGGAGACGGGCGCAAAGGCCTATTCCATCATCAATCAGGTTTATTCAGTCGTGGCATCCCAGATCTACACGGAACAGATGCGGGATATGCTGTGCACTACGGAAAAACAGCGGGAGATCATGCATCCGGGATATGGGATGACTATGATCGTAGATCCGGCAGGCCATGTGATGTCCTCCGTCCCCAGGGATGAGGAAGGCATCTGCTATGCGGAGGTTGATCTGACCCTTCTGATCGGCGGAAAGTTCCTGACAGATCCGGCAGGCCATTACTCCAATCAAAGCCTGCGGCTGGTTATAGATGAGAATCCACGCCAGCCAGTGACCATAGTGGGAAAGGCGGACGATCAGTCGATCTGCTATGAGGAACTTAAGCGGTTGGCAGAATAGTACAGATATGCTAGAATGTGGTTAAGGCACGTAAGCGGTCATGCTTACGTGCCTTTTGCTATTAAAAGATGAACAGGGCTTTAAGAGATAGTTACTTTAAGGAAACTATCCCACCTGAAAGTGCGTACTTTCCCTTGCCTGCAGGGCAGGATATACTGGGTTTATAAGCCAAAGGAGGAATGATTTATGGAATTGAAAGATTGTCTTCAGATACTCAGAGATATAAAGGATGTGGCATTCGCAACGGTTGATGATAGAGGGATGCCTCAGGTGCGTATCATCGATGTTATGCTGGTGGAGGATGAGAAACTCTATTTTTGCACGGCAAGGGGCAAGGAATTCTATCATCAATTGATGGTTTCTGGATATACTGCTATTACAGGAATGAATCAGGAATACCAGATGGTCCGGCTAAACGGGAGAGCTAGAAGGCTGGAGGATCAGAAGAAATGGATCGACCGCATTTTTGAGGAGAATCCATCCATGCGAGCCGTATACCCGGAGGACAGCCGGTATGTGCTGGAAGCATTCTGCATAGCCAGCGGCCAGGTGGAATTCTTTGACCTGGGGAGAACGCCGATTTACCGTGAGACCTTCGCCATGGAAGACACAAAGGAGGAACAGAAGGGATATCGGATAACAGAAGCCTGCACAGGCTGCGGGGCATGCCTGCAGGCTTGCCCGCAGAAATGCATTGAGGAAGGGATGCCCTATAAGATTCGCCAGGAGCACTGCCTCCACTGCGGCCTGTGTTACGAAGAATGCCCGACTGGGGCTATCATCAAGATGGGAGGAACAGAATGTTAAGAGATATGTGCGCCTTGTTTTTGGAGCGAAAGGAATTCTTTTTAAAACTGCTCTGGGAGCATCTTGAAATCTCGATGATTTCTATATTGATCGCGATCGTTTTGGGTGGACTGGTAGGAATCCTGATCAGCGAATACCAGCAGTCGGCAAAGCCTGCTATGGGGGTCATTAACTTCCTGTACACGATTCCGTCCATATCCATGCTGGGCTTCTTGATACCGTTCTCAGGGGTAGGCAATATGACGGCTGTCATCGCGCTTACCATATACGCGCTGCTGCCTATGGTGCGCAATACGCATACGGGAATCACCAACGTGGACGCGGCGATACTGGAGGCCGCAAAGGGGATGGGTAGCACGAGAATGCAGATCCTGTTTAAGATCAAGCTGCCTCTTGCCATGCCGGTTATCATGTCCGGAATCCGTAATATGGTAACGATGACGATCGCGCTCGCCGGCATCGCTTCTTTTATAGGAGCGGGAGGACTTGGCGTGGCCATCTATAGAGGGATTACCACCAACAATGTGGAAATGACGATGGTGGGAAGTCTTCTGATTGCCCTGCTGGCCCTGCTTATGGATTTCATACTTGGATTTATTGAGAAGCGGATGAAGAAAAGAACGGCAAAAGCCAAAAGAACGAATCATATTCTTGCGGCTATTGCCCTATTGGCCTGCCTGGGAATCATTGTCGGGTCGGTATTTGCCGGCAGGGAGAAAGACACGCTTAAGATAGCCACGAAGCCAATGACAGAACAGTACATCCTGGGCGAGATGCTGGATATAATGATTGAGCAGGACACGAATATGAAGGTAGAGGTTACGCAAGGCGTTGGAGGCGGCACGTCCAATATCCAGCCGGGGATGGAAAAAGGAGAGTTCGATCTGTATCCGGAATATACAGGGACCGGATGGAATATGGTGCTGAAAAAAGACGGACTGTATAACGAGGATCTGTTTAAAGACATGCAGAAAGAATATAAAGAGAAACTGGATATGCAGTGGGATGGCATGTATGGATTCAACAATACCTACGGGCTGGCTGTCCGGCGGGAAGTTGCAGAGCAATATGATCTTAAGACCTATTCGGACTTAAAAGACGTAGCCAGTCAGCTGGTATTTGGGGCCGAATATGATTTCTTCGAGCGGGAAGACGGCTATGATGCCCTGTGCAAGGCCTACGGGCTGGAGTTTAAATCTACCATGGATATGGATATCGGGCTCAAATATCAAGCGCTGAACCAGGGGAAGATCGATGTCATGGTCATATTTACTACGGATGGGCAGCTGAGCGTGTCGGATGCCGTCGTGCTGGAAGACGACCAGCATTTCTATCCTTCCTATCTGTGCGGCAATGTAGTTCGAAGCGAGGTACTTAAAAAGCATCCGGAATTGAAAGATGTGCTGAAGAAACTGTCTGGAACCATCTCAGACCAGGATATGGCGCAGATGAATTACGCAGTGGAGTCTGAAGGAAAAGAGCCAAGAGCAGTAGCAGAGAAATTCTTGCAGGATGCAGGCCTTTTGAAGTGAGGAGAGATGCAGATGAATAAGGCGATTGAGTTTAAAAATATAAAAAAGGCGTATGGCAGCCAGGTGATTCTGGAGAATTTTGATTTTTCCGTGGAGAAGGGCGAATTCGTAACGATTATCGGCTCTTCCGGCTCGGGGAAGACGACGGTGCTTAAGATGGCCAATGGCCTCGTGAAAGCGGATGCCGGGGATATTTTTATCAATGGAGAGAATATCCGGGATAAGGATATGATAGAACTGCGGAGGAATATCGGATATGCGATACAAGGAAGCGTACTGTTCCCGCATATGACCGTGGAGCAGAATATATCCTATGTGCCGAATCTTCTGAATAAGAAGGATAAAAAGCGTACCAGAGAAGCACTGGGCAAATGGATGGAAATCGTTGGCCTGGAAGAAGAACTTAAGGAGCGGTATCCGGCGGAATTATCTGGAGGCCAGCAGCAAAGAGTTGGAATTGCAAGGGCCCTGGCTGCTTCCCCCGATATTCTTCTCATGGATGAGCCTTTTGGGGCAGTGGACGAGATTACCCGGGGCCAGCTTCAGAATGAATTGCAGAGAATCTATGCACAGACTCACATTACAATACTCTTTGTGACGCATGATATATCGGAGGCGCTGAAGCTTGGCACAAAAGTGCTGGTTATGGATCAGGGAAAGATCCATCAGTATGACGTGCCGGAACAGATTCTGAGGTCTCCTGCTACTGAGTTTGTAAAGCAGTTGGTAGAGCGGAAATGCAGAACTTGTATAAGAGTGTAAACTTATCTGTCTTGTCATATGTAAAGAACGGTGGTATAATAGTGAGAACTCAAGTTAAGGAGAAAAATGCTATGGATATCACGGAAAAGATTAAAAAGTTAAAAGAGGAAAAGAACGCGGTCATTCTGGCCCACTATTATGTCAGGCCCGAGGTGCAAGAGATTGCTGACTACATTGGGGACTCCTTCTATCTGAGCAAGGTGGCCGTAGGCCTAAAAGAACAGACCATTGTATTTGCCGGCGTGTCGTTCATGGGCGAGAGCGCCAAGATCCTGAATCCAGGAAAGACGGTCCTTATGCCGGATGCCTCGGCGGATTGTGCCATGGCGCATATGGCAGATGCCCAGATCATAAGCAAAATGCGGGATACATACGAGGATCTGGCAGTGGTGTGCTACATTAATTCAACGGCGGAACTGAAGCGGCATTCCGACGTATGCGTGACCTCTGCCAATGCGGTGAAGATCGTCAAAGCGCTGCCCAATAAGAATATTTTCTTTATCCCTGACAGGAATCTGGCACATCATGTGGCGGAACAAGTGCCGGAGAAGAATTTCGTCTATAATGAAGGATACTGTCCGGTACATGAGAAGATGCAGATCGCGGAGATAAAGGAAGCCAAGAGGCAGCACCCGGAGGCATTGATCTTGACACACCCTGAATGCCCGGAAGAGATCCGAAAGATATCGGATTATGTAGGAAGCACCTCCGGCATTATCGCATATGCAGGAAAGAGTGAAAATAAAGAATTTATCATCTGCACGGAAAATGGGGTACGCTATGAACTGGAAAAGCAGAACCCGGAAAAAAGGTTCTATTTTACGAAGACGGAGCCAGTCTGCGAAGATATGAAGACAATCACGCTGGAGAAGATCCTTCAGGTTCTGGAGAATGGGGACAATGAGATCCATGTAGACGACGAACTACGCAAGAACTCTAAAAAGCCGCTGGAAAGAATGCTGGAGCTGGCGAAATAGATGGCAGGTTATGAAGAAGATGGTTCATCCAGGGAGGATTGGAAAATGGAGTTAAATACAGATGTAGTTATCATCGGCAGCGGCGTGGGCGGGCTGTTTAGCGCTTTAAGCCTGCCGGCGGATAAGAAAATCGTGATGATAACGAAGTCGGACCTTGAAAGCAGCGATTCATTTCTGGCACAGGGAGGAATCTGCGTGATGCGGGGCTTGGATGACTATGACAGTTATTTTGAGGATACGCTGAAGGCAGGGCATTATGAGAACCGCAAAGAAGCGGTGGATATTATGATACGCGGTTCCCAGGAAATTATTAAGGACCTGGTGGGATATGGCGTGGAATTCGAAAAAGAGGACGGAGAATTCGCTTACACCAGAGAAGGCGCCCACTCAAGGCCACGCATACTGTTTCATGAAGATATCACAGGCAAGGAGATTACAGGCAAACTGCTTGCGCAAGTGAAAAAGTTAAATAACGTTACAATCTACGAGTATACGACGATGACGGACATCATAGAAGAGAATGGGCGATGCAGCGGCATTGTAGCAGAGAATTCTAAAGGAAGAGTGATCATCCATGCGGCGGATACGATACTGGCAAGCGGAGGGATTGGCGGAAGATACAAGCATTCTACGAACTTTCCGCATTTGACAGGGGATGCGCTTGAAATCGCAGGAAAGCATGGAATACGGATGGAACATCTGGACTATGTCCAGATCCACCCCACTACCTTGTATTCTACCAAGCCAGGGAGGCGATTCCTGATATCCGAGTCTGTAAGAGGAGAAGGGGCCGTTTTATATAATAAAGATAAAGAACGCTTCGTCAATGAACTGCTCCCAAGGGACGTGGTTACTGAAGCAATCCACAGACAGATGGAAAAGGATGGTACCGATTATGTATGGCTGTCTATGGAGCACATTCCCAGAGAGCAGATATTGAAGCATTTCCCGAATATATACCAGCACTGTCTGGAAGAAGGCTACGATGTGACAAAAGAATGCATACCGGTAGTTCCGGCCCAGCACTACTTCATGGGGGGCATCTGGGTAGATCTGGACAGCCAAACCAGCATGGAGAATCTGTATGCGGTGGGAGAGACCAGCTGCAACGGAGTGCACGGCGCCAACCGCCTGGCAAGCAATTCTCTCTTAGAGAGCATGGTATTTGCCAAGCGGGCAGCCAGAAAGATCGGACATGCTATGGAGAAGGAAGAAGCGGCGCAAGAGACGGCGTAAGAAGGAAGAAAAGGAGATTGGAAGACATATGAACAGTATCACGATGACCCTGCAGGTAGACCATCTGATCAGGGAGGCGCTAAGAGAAGACATTTCAAGCGAGGACGTTACGACGAATGCCGTAATGAAGGAAGCGGCAGAAGGAGAAGTAGATCTGATCTGCAAGCAGGATGGTATCATTGCAGGCCTGGAGGTATTTGGCAGGGTGTTTGAACTTCTGGATGCAAAGGTCAGGGTAGAACTTTACTGCAAGGATGGAGATGAAGTAAAGAAAGGCCAGCTTATGGGAAAGGTGAAGGGGGACATCCGTGTCCTGCTGTCCGGCGAACGGGTTGCACTTAACTATCTGCAGAGGATGAGCGGCATCGCCACCTATACCCATTCCGTGGCAGCGCTGCTGGAAGGCAGCGGGACGAAACTTCTGGATACCAGGAAGACGACTCCTAATATGAGGATCTTCGAAAAATATGCAGTCCGCGTAGGCGGCGGGTATAACCACCGCTACAACCTGTCAGACGGCGTCTTGCTCAAGGACAACCATATCGGAGCAGCAGGCGGCGTAGGAAAGGCAGTACGGATGGCAAAGGAGTATGCGCCTTTTGTGAGGAAGATAGAGGTGGAAGTAGAGAATCTTAATATGGTCAAGGAAGCGGTGGAAGCCGGCGCGGACATAATCATGCTGGATAATATGTCCCAGGAAGAGATGGAAGAGGCAATCCGCATCATAGACGGGTGCGCCGAGACGGAATGCTCAGGCAATGTGACGAAAGAGAATATCAGCCGCCTGACATCCCTGGGGGTTGATTATATTTCCAGCGGCGCATTGACCCATTCTGCTCCAATATTGGATATTTCTCTTAAGAACCTTCATGTAGTATAATAAGACGGAAATATTTCAGGAGGTGACAGAACGAATGACGGGTTCTGATAGAAGGGCGGATATTATCCAACAGATAAAGGAAAGCAGGACTCCGGTATCGGGAACGAAGCTGGCATTAAGATATGAGGTGAGCCGCCAGGTCATCGTACAGGATATCGCGCTGATCCGGGCTTCCGGCTATGATATTATATCTACTAACCGGGGGTATATTCTGAATGCCCCAAAGTCGGTGAGCCGGGATTTCAAGGTTCAGCATACGGATGAGCAGCTGGAGGAAGAACTGTGCGCCATCGTCGATCTGGGCGGATGCGTGGAGAATGTCATGATCAACCACCGGGTCTATGGCCATATGGAGGCAGTGCTTGGCGTGAATTCCAGAAGGAAGGTGGCAGAGTTCATGGAAGATATCCGCAGCGGCAAGTCAAGCCCTCTTAAGAATATTACTTCGAATTACCATTACCACCGTGTGAGCGCCGATAGCGTGGAGACGCTGGATATGATAGAAGAAGACTTGAGACAGCGGGGCTTTTTGGTTCCTAGTGACAAATAATATGACAGACTGTATATAGAAATTCCCTGAAGGCAAAATACATGTTACGCTGCCTTCAGGGGATTTTTTTAGAAAGAAAATTATGAAGAATTGTTAAAGATATGCCGCTTCTTGCTTAAAGTCTGCTATAATATCCTGTAGGCAGGCAAGAAGGAGAGAGAAGATATGGTTGACAAGAGAAGGAAGAAGCAGCAGTTCCTGCCCCTATACGCGGTTTTTCCGCTGCTATCCTGCGTGGCGGTGAACAGCCTGGTTTATTTCGGAACAGAAGCCTTGACAGGAAACTGGAAGCACTATGACCTGACGCTTCCAATAGATAGGGCAATTCCGCTGGTGCCAGGGTTTACTGTCATTTATCTGGGCTGTTATATATTCTGGATTATAAATTATATATTGATCGCAAGGCAGGGAGAAGAACACTGCTTCCGGTTCGTGACGGCAGATATGCTATCGCGGATTGTCAGCGGCATCATATTCATCCTGCTGCCGACTACGAATGTGCGTCCGGTATTGGCGGGAGACGATATTTTTGTGAAGCTTCTTGGAATGATATACAGTATCGATGAGCCGACAAGACTATTTCCGTCCATCCATTGCCTGGTGAGCTGGTTCTGCTATATCGGAATCCGGGGACGGGCGAATATCCCTAAGGCCTACCGGGGCTTTTCCTGTATATTTGCGCTGCTGGTCTGCGTCTCTACGCAGCTGACGAAGCAGCATTATATCATAGATGCGTTTGGAGGAATTGCGATAGCCGAACTGACTTACTGGCTGGCATTCCATACGCAGGCCTACCGCGGCCCAAAGCGGGTATTCGACTGGCTGTACAGGGGAATCTTTGACAGGCAGGGAAAAATAAGCAGGAAAGAAGGGGAAGCGTGACAAGCAAAAAGAAAAAGATTGCCAATACCGCATTCCTTCTGCTGGTATTCGCGCTGACGCTATACAGCGTGTTCAAAGGCGAAGATTTTAGAGCGGTCATGCGGGCAATCCTTAAGGTGAACCCCTGGTACATCCTGCCAGGAGGCCTGGGAGTCATCATCTTCATATGGGGGGAATCCATAATTATCTGGTATATGTTTCGCACGCTGAAGATCCATGAGAAGAAATGGACCTGTTTTTTATACTCCTGCGTGGGGTTCTTCTTCAGCGCCATCACGCCATCGGCAAGCGGCGGCCAGCCAATGCAGATCTATTATATGCGAAAGAATAAAATTCCCATTCCAGTATCGACATTGGTTCTGATGATTGTTACAATAACATATAAGTCAGTACTGGTAGTGATCGGTCTTTTTGTGGCGTTCTTTCAGAGAGGATTTGTTCACCGTTACTTGGAGGGGATTCTTCCGGTATTCTATCTTGGGGTAGCCCTGAACGTAGGATGCTGCATTGCCATGTCCGTTCTGGCGTTTCATCCGGCCCTGGCAAAATGGATCATGATGAAATGCCTGAAACTGCTGGAGCGATTAAGAATTCTAAAGCACAAGCCGGAACGGACGCGCAGGCTGTCCGCATCCATGGATCAGTATAATGCAACGGCGGTGTATCTTAGAACGCATGGAAAGGTTATTATAAATGTACTGGCGATTACATTTCTACAGCGGTTTGCCCTGTTTTTTGTTACTTGGTTCGTATATAAGGCTTTCGGCCTCCATGGCGCCCATATGTACGACGTGGTAATGCTGCAGGCAGTAGTATCCGTATCGGTAGATATGCTCCCGCTTCCGGGAGGGATGGGAATCAGCGAGAACCTGTTCCTGATTATTTTCAAGGGAGTATTTACAGCGGGGCTGCTGCTGCCGGGAATGGTACTCAGCAGAGGAATCGCATACTATATTCAGCTGCTGCTCTGCGCAGGCCTGACATTATTCGCCCATTTAAGGATTGGCCGGGATCCGGCTGTGGAATAAGAGAAAAGAATGAAGAAAAGAGAGAAGAAGAATGATAGGATATTATAATTACACGGTAGTATTAACGTATATAAGCCTTGCCTCTTCCGTATTCGGAATGACGCAGGCAATTCACGGCAGGTTCAAGACGGCAATCCTGTGCCTTGCGATCTCGGGACTGTGCGACATGTTTGACGGGAAGATCGCACGTACTAAGAAAGACAGGACCGAGGATGAGAAGGCCTTTGGAATTCAGATCGACTCGCTGTGCGATGTAGTCTGCTTCGGCGCGTTCCCGGCGCTGATCTGCTATCTGCTGGGAGTGCGCGGACCGATTGGAATTGCGGCGATCATCCTGTACTGCGTTAATTCCGTAGTAAGGCTGGCATATTTTAACGTGATGGAAGCCAAGAATGCGCTGGTGACGGAGACTGGGGAGAAATACTACCGCGGGCTGCCGATTACATCCATGGCGATCGTGCTTCCGCTGGTATTTATGGTACAGTTCTTCGTGCCAGATTACATATTCCGGCTTTGCCTGTTTTTGGCGCTGATTATCGTAGGCATCCTGTTTGTAGTAGATTTCAAGCTGAAGAAGCCCAATAATGCCACCTTGGCAGTCTTGGTAGCAGTGGTTGGCGTTGCCGTGCTGATCATGCTGATTTTTACCAATTACCGGATCAGTTTTCACGCAGGATGGCCCTGGTTCACAAGATGGGTGCACTAGGCTTGCATTACAGGTATGGAGCGTGAAGGAAATGATGAAATATATTGACAGAGACGGAAAAGAGACGATAGAAGAATCCGGCCAGGACAGACTGCTTCGGCATCTGTATACCAGCCGGCTGGGAAGAATTCTCCTGAAAGCCATGATACGTCCGGAGATATCCCGATTAGGGGGCTGGCTTCTGGAGCAATCCTGGTCCCGATGTCTGATCGGGCCATTTGTGAGAAAAAACGGGATTGATCTTTCCTGCTGCCTGAGGCAGGAATTCTCGTCCTATAATGATTTCTTTACCAGAAAGCTAAAGCCGCAGTATCGTATGCCTCAGGGAGATGAAGAGACGCTGACCAGCCCTTGTGACGGGAAGTTAAGCGTTTATCCTATCAAAAGCGGAAGGTCAGGAGAAGGCGCATTTGTGATTAAGGATACGCCCTATACGATTGAGAGCCTGCTCCGTTCCAGGAGGCTTGCAGAACGGTATGATGGCGGATGGGCCTTCGTGTTCCGGCTTACGGTGGACGACTATCACAGATACTGCTATATTGACGAAGGAAGAAAATCCCGTAACATTCGTATCCCCGGGGTCTTTCATACTGTTAATCCAGTGGCCAATGATATGGTTCCTATCTACAAAGAGAATACCAGGGAGTATTCTCTTTTAAAAAGCCGGCATTTCAAGACAGTGCTTATGATGGAAGTAGGCGCCCTGATGGTAGGGCGCATCACCAACTATCATCAGGCCTGTGAAGTAAAGCGGGGCCAGGAGAAAGGACGGTTCGAATTCGGGGGCTCCACGGTGATACTGCTGTTTCAGGAAAACGCGGTGCATCCAAATGAGCAGCTGGTTTTGAATACGGCCAGGGGATATGAGACGATCGTAAAGATGGGGGAACGAATTGGGGAATCTGTATAATACTTGAAACATTTTCCAATTTGTTCTATAGTCTAATTATAAGAATAACATAAGGAAGGTCATGAACAATGATATACAATGATGTATTAGAAGCAGTGGGAAATACTCCCCTCATCCGCCTGAACAGGATGACGGGGCCGGATGAGGCAGAAGTTCTGGTAAAGTTCGAAGCGGTGAATGTAGGCGGATCCATCAAGACGCGCACAGCTATGAATATGATTGAAGCAGCCGAGAAGAAAGGGCTTATTCATAAGGACACGATTATCGTAGAGCCGACCAGTGGAAACCAGGGGATCGGCCTGGCTCTTATCGGCGCGGTAAAGGGATATAAGACGGTGATCATTATGCCGGATTCTGTCAGCGAGGAGAGAAGAAAGCTGGTGAAGAATTACGGCGCGCAGGTCATCCTGATCCATGATGCGGGGAATATAGGCGACTGCATTGCAAAGTGCATGGAGACGGCGCTTTCTATGGCAAAGGAAGATCCAAACGTATATGTGCCACAGCAGTTTGAAAATGAAGCGAACAGCGCAGCACACAGGGAACAGACGGCAAAGGAAATCCTGGAGCAGGCAGGAAAGCCGATCCATGGCTTCTGCTCCGGCATTGGAACAGGCGGAACCATCACCGGTATCGGCGAAGCCCTTAAGGCAGCAAATCCGGATATGGAGATCTGGGCCATCGAGCCTGAGAATGCCGCGATATTGTCCGGCAAAGAGGTGGGATCCCATCTGCAGATGGGAATCGGCGATGGAGTTATACCAGCCATACTGAACCAGAAGATCTATGATGATATCGTGATTGTCACAGATGAGGAGGCAGTGAAGACGGCAAAGGAGCTGGCGGCAAAGGAAGGCCTTATGTGCGGCATCTCCAGCGGAACCAATGTGGCAGCAGCCCTTCGCCTCGCGAAAAAGCTGGGGCCCGGAAAGACGGTTGTGACCATATTAGCAGACACTGCCGAGAGGTATTTCTCAACGCCGTTGTTTGACTAGCCAAAGGGCGCTGTCAGACAACAGAACAGAGAAGGTAGGAAGAGGGTATATGGCAAAGCATGAAGAGAGAGAAGATTTAAGAAAGCAGATTATAGATGCAGCCTGGGAACTATTTTACAAACAGGGATATGAAAACACCACCGTCAATGATATTGTAAAGAAGGCCAATACGTCAAAAGGGGGATTTTATTATTATTTTAAGGCGAAGGAAGAACTTCTGAATTCCCTGTATGCCATTTTTGACCGGGAATATGAGAAATTCTATGAGACGATGGACAGAAGTCTGGACAGTATCGTGCAGCTTGAGCAATTGAGCCAATATGTTTCATACTTCATTGAGGGGAATGTATCTGCGGAACTTCTGGCGGCATTATATCAGTCCCAGCTGGCCAAGAAGAAGCAGGACTGCTTCCTGAATCCTGACCGGTTTTATAACAGGCTGGTAAGGAAGATTATTGCCGAGGGTCAGAAAAAGCATGAGATCCGGGAGGATATTTCGGTAGAAGAACTTGCACATCATGTACTGCTTTTGGAAAGAGGCATCATTATGGATTGGTGCGTGCAGAACGGTTCCTTTTCCCTGGGGTATTTTGGGAGCAGGAACTTTGATCTGTACATTGAATTCATGAGGCCAAGAGACTAGGAATAAGATATCAGAAGATAATATAAGCCTGCAAAAAGGATGGAAGGCGCCAGAAACCGGCACTTTCGTTTCTTTTGCAGGCTTTTCCATTATGATTCGTCTATGCGGATCGAGATTCTTGTAATATATTCTCCCGCATCCTGGACGGCGATTTCATCCAATACTGCCTCTTTGTAGGCAAATTCGCCGGAGGAAAGAGCGTTTTCCCGCATAAATGCGAGCATCTCCTGATACGTATGCGCCGCATCATAGTAATCGCCCTTCAGATAAGCGGTGACATAGCGGCCTGCCTGCTTGACATGACAGGGATGGTCCTTGACGGGGGAGGGGACCTTCGTGAAAAAGAATGCATACTGATCCCACTTGTCCCGGGCCAGATCCTGGGTTCGCTGCATGGCTCCATATGGGTGGCCTGCATTCAGCTGGTTATGGCTGCAATAGCGGATGTGGCTGCAAAGCGCCTGGAATACAATGTCGTGTTCAGAAGCATCTATTCCGGGACTGGTCACCAGATATTCTTCCGGCATCTCTTCAATGGATACCGGGCTGGCAGGCGTCTGTACTTTGGGGGTCCGGCTTAAGTCCACCAATGAGATCTTGGTCTTTATCACCTGGTCGATCCTTTTTAGATGTTCTAATTCCGCGCAGACCCTTTGATGCTGCTCCTCAAGCAGTACCTTCAGCTTGTCGGGATTCCTGTGATCAATATACATTTTAATATCCTTAAGCGGCATTCCGATTTCCCGCAGGCAGGTAATGGTAAAGAATACGTCGCATTGACTTTCACTATAATAGCGGTAGCCCTTTTCATCGGTATAGGCTGGCTTGAGAAGGCCAATGTCATCGTAATGGAATAATGTCCTTTTGTTTGTATTGCATAATCTGGCAAAATCCCCTGTTTTTATACAGGGATTATTAAATTTCTGCATAAATATACAAATCTCCTTGACTATAACGTTACGGTATACCTTATTATAAAATCGTTGTGTCAATAAGTCAATCAAACCGTTTAGGAAAGGATGTAATAGATATGCCACAGTTAAGTAAAAGAGTAGAAAACTTTACAGATTCTGTAATTCGGAGAATGACAAGGATCAGTGATGAATACGGGGCGATCAACCTGTCCCAGGGATTCCCGGACTTTGACCCGCCCAAGGAGATTATGGATGCGCTGGCAAAGGCAGCCTATGCCGGGCCACATCAGTATTCGGTTACCTATGGAGCAGACAATTTCCGGGAGGCACTGGCACGGAAGCAGGAGAAGGCCATTGGGCGCAAGATTGATCCGGATAAGGAGATCGTGGTGACCTGTGGAGGCACGGAAGCCATGATGTGCGCCATGATGACCATCTGCAACCCGGGGGACAAAGTGATGGTCTTTTCGCCATTCTATGAGAATTATGGAGCGGATGCAATACTTTCAGGCGCCGAGCCTATCTACATACCACTGGTTCCGCCGACCTATGAGTTTGATATCCGGCTGGTGGAAGAAGGATTCCTGCAGGGGGCGAAGGCAATTATTGTCTGCAATCCGTCCAATCCTTGCGGAAAGGTGTTCTCAGAAGAAGAACTGATGGCGATTGGGAGCCTTGCCGTAAAATATGATGCCTTCGTAGTGACTGACGAGGTCTATGAACATATGGTTTATGCGCCCAACAAGCATGTGTGCATGGCAGCGCTGCCGGGAATGTATGAGCACACGATTACCTGCAACTCCCTGTCGAAGACATATTCCATAACCGGATGGAGGCTGGGATATCTGATCGGCCCGGAAGAAGTGATCGAGGCGGCCAAAAAGGTCCATGACTTCCTGACAGTGGGAGCGGCTGCGCCGCTTCAGGAGGCGGCGGTGGCCGGGCTTAATTTTCCAGAGTCTTATTATCAGCAGCTTCTTAAGATCTATACGGAAAAGAGGGATTATTTCCTGGCAGGCCTGGATAGAATCGGGCTAGAGCACAATGTCCCGCAGGGAACTTATTTTGTTCTTATAGATATTCAGAAATTTCTTGACCTTCCGAAGTTCCAGGGTTGGACAGATCTGGAATTCTGCGAGTGGATGATTCAGAATATTGGCGTGGCAGCCGTACCGGGCTCCAGTTTCTTCAAGGAAGAAGTCAATCATCTGATCCGCCTGCATTTTGCAAGAGAGAAGGAAACCATCGATGAAGCGATGGAAAGGCTCGCGAAATTGCAGGAACTGTTTTAGAACTTTCAGAGGAAGACGGGAAAGAAGAGGTGACGGAGAATGAATTCATATACAGTATGTTTTGCGAATTATACCATTGGCGCGGATGCGTATGAGAATGTGGCTGACCTATGCCAGATCTATGGAACGCGTATTCTGCTGATTGGAGGGAGCAAGGCCCTTGGGGCGGGGAAAGAAAAACTTGAAGACGCAATCAGGGAATCCGTCTTGACAATCGCAGAGACGGTTGAGTACGGAAACGACTGCACCTATGCGTGGATAGAAAAATGGGCGGATTATGCCAGGGAATTAGACGTAGACATGATCTTTGGAATGGGCGGAGGAAAGGCGCTTGATACAGCCAAAGGAGCAGCCGAAAAAGCCGGCCTTCCTGTATTTACGTTTCCTACTACCGCAGCCACCTGCGCTGCTACGACAGCACTGTCCGTGGTGTACAGGGAGGATGGCAATTTTGACAGTTTTTACTTCTATGAGCGTCCAGCCATACATTGCTTTATTGATACGCAGATCATCGCAGAATCACCGGCTGCCTATTTAAGAGCCGGGATGGGGGACACGATAGGGAAGCATTTTGAATGTCATTTTGCGGCCAGGGGAGATAAACTCTCGCACAGTTCGGCGTTGGGGCGGGAGATCAGCAATCTCTGCTATGGGCCGATTCTTGAACATGGCGAGCAGGCATTGGCAGACTGCAGAAAGAATCTTGCGACGCATGCGCTGGAACAGGTCATACTGGCGAACATTGTAAGCACAGGGCTGGTGTCATTGCTGGTGATCGACGATTATAACTGTGCGGTTGCCCATTCCGTATACTATGGACTGGTGCTGCTTGAGGGATTTGAAGAGAGGTATCTTCATGGAGACGTGGTTGCCTATGGCGTCCTGGTACAGCTGGCGATCGATGGAGACGAGGCAAAGATGATAGAACTGAAGCGGTTTATGGAAAGGCTTGGGATTCCATCTACGTTAAAGGACATGGGCGTAGAAGTAAAGCGGGAGCATCTGGAGGCAGTGCTCAAAGAGACGGTCGCGGGGCCGGATATGGAGCACATTCCCTATGAGATAACGGAAGACATGGTGTTTGAAGCGATGCAGAAAGTCGAGCGAATATAAGGAGTAGAATGATGGAAATTACAATGGAGACTAGAAAAGTTAATACAAAAAACCTGCTGAAATTCATCCTGTGCTCAGGATTTGGCGTTCTGATGTTCCTGGTGCCTATTCCGCAGGGGGATTCCTTCACTACGCTGCTGGATTTCCTGAAGTCCGGCCTGAAAGGCCTCTTTGGCGAAAGCCTAAGCTATATCGTAGTGGGCACTCTGGTATTGTCGGCAGTGGTAAGTATCGTGGACATGATTGCCAAGCCGGACGTTATTCGGAACAATCATTATCTGAAGAAGGCATTTTCAACCACGCCCTTTTACCTGGCCTCTAAGATCGTGGGGGCAGTCATTGCCTGCATGGTGGTGTTTGGAGTTGGGCCTGAGATGATTATTTCCGCAGATACAGGGACGTCCATTATTGATCTGTGCGGCACGCTGTTCTGTATCGTAATCTCCTTTAGCTTCATCCTGCCATTTCTGACTGATTGCGGAATTATGGAGTTTCTCGGCGTCCTGCTAAGGCCTGTAGTGCGTCCGCTGTTCCATGTGCCGGGCCGGGCATCCGTGGATCTGATGGCATCCTGGTTCGGAGCCTCCAACGCGGCGGTCATACTGACCAGAGAGCAGTATATGAAAGGATTTTATACTAAGAGGGAGGCGGGGTACATTATGACCAACTTCTCGATCGTATCTATCCCGTTCTGCCTGCTGATTGCAAATACAGTCGGGATTGACTATCTGTTTCCGGCCTTTTATCTGTGCATCTGCGTGGTTGGAGTCGTTCTTGCGATCATCATTGCCAGGATACCTCCGATCAGCAGGATACCAGATACCTATCGCAAGAAGACGGGAAAGCAGCTCAATGAAGAAGTGCCGGACGAAAAAAATGTATTTGCCTATGCAGTGGAGATGAGCTGCGCCCGCGCGGAAAAGTTCAGCTTAAGGACGGTGCTGTCCGGAGGATTTGAAGTGGTTATGGGCATGCTGTTCGATCTGATTCCAATTGTGGCGGCATGGGGAACGATCGCCCTGATTATTGCCACCTACACGCCTGTATTCAAATGGCTTTCCTATCCGATGGGAATGTATATGAGCCTGTTTGGCGTGGAAGAGGCATTTGCCGTAGCGCCTGCCACCCTGGTGGGATTCGCGGATATGTTCATTCCGGCCCTTTTGATCACAGGCATAGCATCTGTAAAAACGAAGTTTATCATTGGCGTGCTGTCCCTGGTGCAGATCATTTATCTGACGGAGGTTGGGACGATTATTATCAAGAGCGAGATACCACTGAATCTGTGGAAGCTTTTTGTCATATTTCTGGAACGGACGCTGATTGCCATTCCGGTAATCGTCCTGATGGCGAACCTTCTGATCTGAGAACTTCTGGCTGGCGAAATTACTATGTCGAAAATAGAAAGAGACTCCGAAAGGAGTCTTTTTTTGACAAATTAAAGACTTTGGTCTGTACAAAATAAGAACAAAAGGATTGTATACAAGTACACAAAAGACTGTGAATTATAAAATGTTACAAGAATATTTCTAAAAATTAATAATAAATAAGTGAAATGAATAATAAATTTGTTGACATATTACAGTGAAGATTGTTATTATAATAACTATAACAGACCGCGGTTTCTAATAACGAATGATTCACCTTAGTGATTGGAGGTAGGGATATGCTTTACACGGAAATATGTAATGCCGTATGGATGTTTTTATGGGTGGGGCTGCTGCTGGCAGTTATATTCCAATGTCTTGTATTTATGAAGAGGGCATGGAAGCATGCGCTTGAACTTGGGCTTCAGCCGGCACAGATTAAGAAGGGGCTGACAACGGGAATTACCATCAGCATCATGCCGACGCTGCCTGTGCTGCTGGTGCTGCTGTCTTTGATGCCGCTTCTGGGAACGCCGCTTCCATGGCTGCGGCTTTCTATTATAGGCTCGGCCTATTATGAGACATACGCGGCATCGACGGCTCTGGAGTGCGTGGGAGAGACCTTGCAGGTCAACGGATACAGTGTTGTCGGATGGGTTGCGGCCGCCTGGGTCATGACGATCGGAGGCAGCGCCTGCGTATTATGGTCATCCCTGGCAATCAAGCCGATATCCATGATTTATGAAAAAGCGGAGAAAGTGGATATGAAGCTGGTGCTTTCCATCGGAAGCGGATGTCTGGCAGGCGTTATGGCATACGTATCTGTATCTTATGGATTCAGCGCTATGTCCACAAAAGGCGTAGTTTTCTGCATCAGTTTCGCTGTAGGGGCAATTTTGGTATTCATCCATAATAAGCGGCCGAAAGCCAGGTGGCTGTCGGATTACCTGATGACCATCAGCATGCTGGTTGCAATGGCTGCCGCCTGCTTCATCTTTTAAGAAAGGAAGTGCATCATATGAAACAAAACGGATATCAAAGCTGGATACATAAGTTTGGAATTATTTCAAGTCTTTTGCTGTTTGTAGGAATGACCGCATTTCCGATCGTAGTAAGCGCGGTATATGGCATATGGCCGGACTTTAAGACATTATGGCCCGGATTTGTGGCTGTCATCTTGTTTATGGCGCCATACTGGCCGGCGGAGACCATCGGATATATGTCAGTAATGGGGCCAGGCGCTTTGTATATGTCCTATATTACGGGGAATGTAACGAATCTGAGAATGCCGGCTACCGTTGGCACCATCAATTCCCTTGGCATTAAGCCCAATACGGATGAATGTCACACGATGGCGATCATCGCCTGTGGAGCGTCCATTATCACCACCGTGGTTATCGTGGCTCTGGGAGTCGTGATCGCGGCGCCGCTTGCCCCGGTTCTGGAGTCCCCTGTGATCCAGCCGGCGTTTGATTATGTGGTTCCCGCACTGTTTGGAGGCCTTGTGGCACAGACAATCCTGAAAGGAAAGAAACAGTTCCTGTTTTTCCTGGCGCCTTTGGCCATCTGCCTGTTCTTCTGCTACTTTACGACTATGAACAGCGCGTATTATATGCTGATAGCCATTGCAATATCTGTGGTCATATATGTAGTCGATTATAAGAGCGGAAAGAACAAAGGGAAGGAAGAAGCTAATTCATAGTAAATGTTTTGAAAAGGAGAAGAATATGGATAAATTAACCTATATTATTTGTGGAAAATTATATAATGGAATCGACGCAGAATTTAAAGAGAACTATAAGATCTTGGTAAAAAACGATTTGATAGAAGCCGTAGGGCCGGATATTCCGCAGCCAGAGTCGGCAGAGGTCATTGACCTTTCGGATGCCACGGTCACGCCGGGAATGATCGATGCCCATATGCATATGGACTATATTGACTGGCATACCATTCGGGAAGAAGTCTACACTACCTCGGAAGAGGCTAAGACGCTGGCAATCGTAAGAACTGCGCAGAAGACCTTATCAAGAGGTTTTACGACGGTCAGGCATCCGGGCGGAATCACATCCAACGGACTGGGGGTCCTGGATGTAAAGAGGGCGATCGAAAATGGATATATTACAGGTTCCAGAATTGTAGCGGCACCGAGGTTCTTATGCGGAGCAGGAAGCCACGGCGACCTGTCACAAGGATTTTCAAGGAATCCGGAACTGTCCAATATGCTGCAGAACATCCGGCTTACGCTGGGAGCAGGAAAAGACTTTTTTGTCAATGCCGTTCGGGAAGAGATTAAGTATGGCGCGGACTTCATCAAAATTATGGCTACAGGCGGATTCTTTACTCCGAATGACAACCCATCCCAGCAGCAGTTAAATGATGAAGAACTTCAGGCGATCATGAATACCGCCCATGAATGGGGCAAGACGGTAACTGCCCATGTATACAGCGTGGATCATATGCAGAAACTGATCAAGTACGGAATTGATGGCATGGAGCACTGCTCTTTGATGGATGAAGAGACGGCCCAGATGATAATTGATCATGATGTCTATGTAGTTCCTACCTTCTGTCCGTATGAGGAGGCCGTGCACTATGATCCTGTGATGATACAGACCAAGCAGAAGGAATACAGGATCAAGCTGGAATATTATAAGGATGCTCTTCAGGCAGGCCGTGAAGTAATTAAGAACTGCAAGTGCAAGCTTGGGTATGGAACAGATATGGTTGCGACCCACCAGAACTATGAGAGCGGATACGAGTTCAAGGCATGGATGGAAAGCGGGATGGGAACCTTTAGGACGCTGCATGCCGCGACCCAGGTGAATTCCGAGATCCTTCAGCTGGAAGATAAGATTGGCACGCTTGAGCCGGGAAAATATGCGGATATCGCTGCATGGAAGAGAGACTTGATGACAGATCCATATGCGCTTCTTGACTGTGCTTTTGTCATGAAGGAAGGAGTCGTATATCCGACGGAACGCTGCGAAGAACTGACGGATTAGAAAAAGTTACGTTTTTAGTGGCATTTCCCCTTGAAAGAGATGTATAATAAAGATAGATAATAGTCGTTGTTATAAAGTCTTCTGGAAAGGGAGGGATCGGTATGGCAGAGCATAAAATAGTTACGATCGGCCGTCAATTTGGCAGCGGTGGGCATGAGATTGGCAATCGGCTGGCTACACGGCTTGATATCCCGCTGTATGACAATAATCTGGTGAGGATGGTAGCCGAGAAACTGGATATCCGGGAGGAGACCGCGCAGGCCGTGGATGAGACGACGCTGAACAGTTTCCTGGCAGGCTATGTGATTGCGCCGATGGAGTACTCCACTTATATCAATGCCACGGAATACATACAGCCGCTTAGCGAGCAAGTGTATGAACTGCAGTGCGAGATTATCCGCAAACTGGCTGAGAGAGGATCTTGCGTCATTGTCGGGCGCTGTGCGGACTTCGTGCTAAGAGATAATCCTAATTTAATCAATGTCTTTATCTGTGCAGATAAGGAAGACCGGATTAAGAGGATTGCACAGCGGTATGACCTGTCGGAGCGTAAGGCAGCGGACCGGATCAAGAAGATTGACCGTGAGCGCAAGTACTATTATGAGTCCCATACAGGACTTGACTGGGGAAGCGTGCAGGCGCATCAGATGCTGCTGAATGCAAGCCGGCTTGGCATGGAGAAGACGGTAGATATATTAGAAGAACTGTATAAAGGCTGGTAGTCTTAGGATGTACGAGGGGCGTAGTATTTGGATGAATACTACGCCCCTGCTTGCATTTGGATGAATTGTAAATTAGCATAAGCAAGGGAAAAGGAGTGGATATTATGGCAATAGAAGCAGGCTATATGGTACCGCATCCTCCGCTGATCATTCCAGAAGTAGGACGTGGGGAAGAAAAACGAATTGGCGCTACCATCGGGGCATACCAGAAAATTGCAGATGAGATTGCGCAGATAAAGCCAGAGACGGTGATCCTTATCTCGCCTCATAGCATCATGTACCGGGATTATTTTCACATATCTCCGGGAGTGCGTGCATATGGAGATATGGGGGGATTTGGGGCGCCACAGGTTTCAAGGGAAGTTGTCTACGATCAGGAACTGGCAAGAGAGATCGAGCGGCTTGCCTCCTTGGAAGGCTTTCCGGCAGGCACCAAAGGAGAGCGTGATCCCAGGCTTGATCATGGCACGATGGTGCCGCTGTACTTTGTCAGCCAGGAATGGCAGAATTATATGCTGGTTCGTATCGGCTTATCAGGACTTTCTTTAAAAGTACATTTTATGCTGGGAAGATATATCCGGCAGGCGGTAGATAAGATCGGCCGGCGTGCCGTGCTGATTGCCAGCGGAGATTTGTCCCACAGATTGCGAAAGGAGGGACCTTATGGATTTTGTGAAGAAGGGCCGGAGTATGACCAAAAGATTATGGAGGTTATGGGGAGCGGAACATTTGAGCGACTGCTGGAATTTGACGAGGATTTCCTGGAAAGGGCGGGAGAATGCGGTCACCGGTCTTTTGCGATATTGGCCGGCGCGCTGGAAGGATTGGATATCGTGCCGGAAAAACTCTCCTATGAAGGGCCGTTTGGCGTAGGGTACGGCGTCTGCAGCTTCTGTGGGCGGGCAAAAGACCCTTATGTGGCGCTTGCGAGAAAGTCCCTGGAAACCTATATCCGCACAGGCGAAGCGATGGAGGTGCCAGAAGGCCTCCCGGAAGAGATGCTTAAGAATAGGGCCGGAACCTTCGTTTCCCTGAAAGAGGGAGGAAGGCTTCGCGGATGCATCGGGACGATACAAGGCGTCCAGACCTGCATTGCCAGGGAGATCATCGAGAACGCCATAAGCGCCGGAGTCCATGACCCCAGGTTTCCTCCGGTGATGGAAGAAGAACTAGGCAATCTGACGTATAGCGTGGATGTATTGGAAGAGCCAGAAGAAATCGATTCTCCCAAATTCCTGGATGTAAAAAGGTATGGCGTGATCGTAAGCAAAGGTTTTCGAAGGGGACTTCTGCTGCCGAATCTGGAAGGTGTGGATACGGTAGAAGAGCAGATTGCGATAGCCAGACAAAAAGCAGGAATCAGGGAAGACGAGGAAGTAAAGCTGGAGCGCTTTGAAGTAGTCAGGCACAAGTAGAAGGATTGGGGGTTAAAACATGAAGCAAGTTTGCCAGGTATGTAATAATTACTGTGAATTGGAAGAGGGGCAGGCAGGAAGATGCCGTGCCAGAAGGAATATAAATGGAAAGATCGTGTCTGAAAATTATGGGAAGATTACTTCCATGGCTCTGGATCCTATTGAGAAGAAGCCTCTGCGGCGTTTCTATCCAGGGAGCCAGATCCTGTCGGTGGGAAGCTATGGCTGTAATCTGAATTGTCCGTTCTGCCAGAACTACGAGATTTCTTTCAGTAACGGGAGGGATGTGCATATTGTGGATGTTATGCCGCAGGAACTGTTAAAACAGGCATTGGCGCTTAGAAATAAAGGAAATATTGGCGTGGCTTTTACCTATAATGAGCCGCTGATCGGATATGAGTATGTAAGAGATGCGTCATGCCTTGTACATGAGGCAGGGATGAAGAATGTGCTTGTGACAAATGGCGCTGCAACCATAGAGACGCTCTGGCAGGTCCTGCCCTATATCGATGCCATGAATATTGATCTGAAGGGATTTACCCGCGAATATTATGAGATGCTGGGAGGCAGCCTGGGCGCAGTAAAAGAATTTATCAGGACAGCGGCAGAAAACTGCCATGTAGAACTGACGACTCTGATCGTGCCCGGGGAGAATGATTCTCCAAGAGAGATGCGGGAACTTTCGGAATGGATAGCGTCGGTAGATCCAGAGATCGCGCTGCACGTGACCAGATTTTTCCCAAAATGGAAGATGAAGGACAGAAACGCTACAGACATAGGCCAGGTATATGAACTGGCAGAGATTGCGCAGAGGAACCTGGCCTATGTATATACCGGTAATTGCTGACCGGCGGGAGCGTGACCTGCTATATGCCTACAGCATCAGCACTATTTGTGGCGCGGGCCGCTTTTCGTTCTGCCTTTTCTTTGGCGATGGTGGGCTGGAAGCGCTTGACTTCGGATGCCACAACATTGCTAAGAAGCAGTATGCATATCAGGTTTGGGATTGCCATCAATGCGTTCATGATATCTGAGATGTTCCATACCAGATCCAAGGTCTGGGTGGCGCCTACGTATACAACCAGAGAAAAGATGACGCGGTAGATGATGTTAAATCTATGGTTCTTGAACAGGTATTCAAACGCTTTTTCCCCATGGTATTCCCAGCCCAGTATGGTAGAAAACGCGAATAGGATGATGCCGATGGCAACCAGATAGCTGCCGACAGGTCCCAGGACGCTGCCGAATGCAGCCATGGTCAGCTGGATACCCTGAAGAGGCTCGCCTGCAGCATTGGTGGTTCCCAGTACGCCGGAAGCGGCGATGGAAAGCCCGGTAATAGTACATACGACAATCGTGTCAAAGAAAGTTCCTGTCATATTGATATATCCCTGCCGGACCGGATCATCCGTTGTGGCGGCAGCAGCTGTGATGGCAGCGGAACCCAGGCCGGCTTCATTGGAGAATACGCCTCGGGCGACTCCATAACGAAGAGAATTCATAACTGATACGGTGATGGTTCCGAGTACGCCTCCTCCGATAGCCTGGGGATGAAATGCCATGCCAAAGATCAGATACAGGCCGTGCGGCACGTTAGTAATATTACCGCATATAACAATTAGGCCTGCGATGACATAGAAGATAGCCATGATAGGGACAACTACGGAAGATACCTTGGATATGCTGGTGATGCCGCCCAGAATGATGATTAAGGCAAGCACGGTTAATGCGATGCCTGTAATCCAGGAGGGCACGCCGAAGGTTTCTGTCAGAGAACCAGATATGGAGTTGGCCTGGGTCATATTTCCGATGCCGAAGGAAGCCAGAACGGTAAATAATGCAAATAGGAAGCCCATGGAATGGCCAAAGGCCTTATTTTTAAAGGCATTCTTCATCGTATACATAGGGCCTCCGGACATCTCGCCTTTTTCATTAGTCTCGCGGTATTTGATAGCCAGCATGCATTCGCTGAACTTGGAAGTTAGGCCGAAACATGCTGAGATCCACATCCACACCAGGGCTCCAGGGCCTCCTGCAAACATTGCCGTGGCTACGCCAATGATGTTGCCGGTTCCAATAGTGGCAGCAAGCGCGGTCATTAGCGCGGAGAATGGAGATACGTCTCCGGTGCCTCGTTTTGTGGTTCTTGCCTCTTTGCTCAGAACGCTGTGGAGCGCATACCCCAGATTCCTCCATGGAAGGAATCTCAGACGGATGGTCAGGAAGATTCCAGTACCAACCAGAAGTACCAGCATGACGGGGCCCCATACAAAAGTGTCAATTAAACCTACGATTTCATTTACTTTTTCCATTACTCTCTCCTTTCCTTGTTTTCCTATTTTCTAAAGAAAAACAAAAAAAGACAACGTCTGTGACAACGTCGTCTTTTATGGTACTATTTTACCCTATGAAGGGGAAAAGTCAAGTGTAAATTAAAAAAATATTCAGTTGTCTGTCAATTTTGGTCGATTATTAGTGAGCATTAGAAGGCGTGTTCTTTTAAATTGTCCTTGATAATTACTGGATAAGCATCTAAAATAAATCTATTAGGCTTATTGAACAGAAAGGATAGGATATATATGAAAATGTTAGTGGATGCTATTGTGGATACCACTTTTGACTGTCTGAAGATGCTTCCGTTTTTATTTGTGGCATTTATTTTGATAGAGGCGTTGGAACATTACTCTAGTGACTTTACTGCAAAGGCATTGGCAAAAGTAGGGAGGGCAGGCCCGGTTGTTGGGGCAGTCGCGGGATGCGTTCCTCAATGCGGATTCTCGGTTATGGCAGCGAATCTGTATGCAGGCGGAATTATATCGGTGGGAACCCTTCTGTCTGTATTTATTGCTACATCAGATGAGGCCATCTTGATTATTATGAGCAACCCGGAAAGGATCCGGGAAGTGGGAATTCTCCTTGCTGCAAAGGTAATTATTGCGGTTACGGCAGGATATATCATAGACATTTTCTTCCGGAATCAACTTGCTACAGTCAAGGAAAGCGGGAATCTTTGCAAAGACTGTGGATGCGACGAAGAGGATGCAGGAATATGGAAGCCTGCATGGCATCATACAATAAGAATATTTATTTACCTCTTTATATTTACAGGAATTTTAAATCTTTGCATAGAAATCTTCGGGATTGAACAGTTATCTAAGTTCCTACTGGGGAATACTATATTTCAGCCGGTGATTGCGGCTATAATCGGCCTGATCCCTAACTGTGCGGCATCCGTTATCCTAACTCAGCTGTATCTGAACGGAGCGATTTCTTTTGCTTCAGTGATCGCCGGACTATGTACGGGGGCGGGCATTGGACTTGTGGTGCTGTTCAAGATGAACCGGAATAAAAGGGAAAACCTTAAGATTGTTGGAGTCCTGTTCTTGGTGGCAGTGGCAGCCGGTATGATAATTGCATGGGTAGCGGGCAGTTAGAAGGGAAATTGGCAAAATTTGATTAATATGCAGGTTTGAATCGTCGGTATACTGGCAATATCATGGAATTTTTGGTAAGAATTGCAATTTCGGAAGAATGTGCTATAATATTCAGGACTAGGTGATGAGGCTTAGGAGAAATGAGGAGGAATTATCATGGCCACAAAAAAAGTAACATCAGCAACCAAGAAAACCGAAACTGTGAACAAAACTGCGGCGGTGACAACTGCATCTGCTGATATGGCGGCAGTCAAAGAGGAATCTGTAAAACCTGCGGCAGCAAAAGAGCCAGTCAAGCAGGCTGCTGAAGCAAAACCGACAGTCAAGCAGGCTGAGCCTGAAAAAACAGAGCCAAAGAAAACACCGGTAGCAGATAAGGCTGAGACGGCTAAGACTCCTGCAGCCGAGAAAGCAACGGAAAAGAAAGCACCTGTAAAGAAAACAACAATCAGAAGAACAGCGACGAAGAAGGCAGCGGCAAAGACGACAGCTGCAAAGAAGACAACAGCGAAAAAAGAGATAAAGGTAAATGCCTTTGTTGAATATTATGGGAAACAGGTAGAAGAGAAAGATATCATAGCCAGCGTAAAGAAAGCCTGGACAAGTACCGGGAAGAAGGTTGGAGATATCAAGTCTATGGATCTATACATAAAGCCGGAAGAGGGCGCCGTGTACTATGTTATCAATGGAACAGAGACAGGAGCGGTTGCATTTTAAGGCAAATGTATGACCGGGAGTACCTTTTTGCTGAAAGGTACTCTATTTTTAACGAGAAAATTAACAGAAAATTAGAAAATAATATAAAAACATATTGACAAATATGGAATTTAATGATAGTATAATGACATAAATAATAAACGAGATAAGAAAACAGATAAAACATTTGTTGGAGGTGAGTTTATTATTACAGATTTGAAGATATGATACATATCTATCAGATCACAACTTATTGAAGGGAGAATGCAAAACAGTATTTAAAGTTCAATAAGATATAGTTTAAGAAAGGAAGGTACGGACCACCAAAAAATTAAACTATCCAAACTGATTAGTAATCAGTAAAAAACTTTACCAAAAGAAAGAGGTAAAAGAATGATTGAAGAATCAAAGTAAAGATGGGTGTCATTTATTTCATATAATTGATGCCCATCTTTACTGTTGTATTATAGAACGCTATCACAGGAACAATTTTGATGGTTACAGGAACTAAAAAAGATGCTATAATGGTATCGCTCGGGAGGATTGCAAGGGAGTGGCAGGACTTTCCGGGAGAATTATGGATTCTAACAAATAATTGACAAGGGACAAAGGAGACAGAAGATATGGATGAAGTAATGAGCATGGGAAATGAACTGATAGGCAAGGTTGGAGACAACAGCAGCATATTTCTGGCAGGCACCTATCGGCCAAGTATGGCAGCCTTGATCGTAACGATAGTGGTAGGGCTTTTGATTTGCCTGTTCGGGTTGAAGTTAATGAGGCTGCTGGCTGCGGTCGTGGGGTTCGTGCTGGGAGCAGCGGCGGGAGTTGCCGCGGCTGTAGCTATGGGGCTTACAGGAACCACATTTTTGATTGCGGTACTGGCGGGCGCGGTAATCATCGGGCTGTTATCCATATTCTTGCGAAGGATTGGTATATTTTTGCTGGTATTGTGCTATGGATTCGGCGTGTGTGCGGCAGTGATCCATCCATCATCTATGATAATGTATATCATATGTCTTGGGATTGCAGTTGTATTGGCGGTGCTGTCTGTTCTTTACATAGAGCCCATCGTTGTTGTCGTAACCGGAATATCCGGAGGCCTTTGCGCTGGCATGGCGGCAGCATCTTTGATAGGTATGGAGAAGAATATTCTGGTAGGATATGGAATCAGCATCGTTCTGGCAATAGCAGGGATTATTGTTCAGTTTATGATGCATTCCAGAAAAATTGGAAAGAAGGAAGAAGTATATTCCAAAAAGGTGAAAGAAGAGGTTTCCAGGGAGTCGGAAGTTGAAAAAGCAAGGATGATCCTGGAAGAAGATGAGGAAGATGAAGTTTCTGCGCAAGAAGAAAGCGATGATGATATCGAAATAATTGAAGAGGACATTTAAGGAGTCCTGTTTATGACACACCTCCCCTGATATAGTAAAGTCTATAGAAGGAGAGGTGCTTTATTATGTATAAAAAAACAAGAATTTTTTTGATGATAGCGGGGATTATTCTTCAGGTATTGGCGATGATCCTATACAGTTTCACAGAGACGGATGCACCGGGATTTCTTTATATGGCCATATGGATTCTATGCGCGGCGCTGGTGAGATACTCTATCAATACTATGAAGGTAATATAACCCAAGAGCGGCTGCCTTGGTTGTATTTTGAGCCAAATGTGATATAATAATCCTAAGAATAGCATAAAGGAGGCTTACTTATGAAATTAGATATGCATTGTCATGTAAAAGAAGGCTCTATTGACAGCAAGGTAAGCTTGGATGAATATATCACGAAATTAAAAGAGAATGGCTTTGACGGAATGCTGATTACAGACCATGATACTTATAAAGGATATCGGCATTGGAAGTACAATATGAAGGGCAAGGCTCACGAAGATTTTGTGGTGCTCAAAGGGATCGAGTATGATACCTGTGACGCGGGCCATATTATCTGCATCATGCCGGAAGGCGTTAAGATGAGGCTGCTGGAATTAAGAGGCATGCCTGTGTCGGTGCTGATAGATTTCGTACACCGCCATGGAGGGATTCTTGGACCGGCCCATCCATGCGGGGAAAAATATCTGAGTTTTACAAATACAAAGAAGTTTTATAAATCGCCGGAAGTTATCAAGCGGTTTGATTTTATTGAGGCATTTAATGCATGCGAGTCCGAGGAATCAAACGAAGGAGCCATGAAGCTGGCACGCAAGTATAAGAAGCCAGGAATTGGGGGAAGCGATGCCCATAAGCTGGATTGCGTGGGGAAAGCATATACAGAGATTCCAGAGTATGTCACATGCGAGACGGAACTGATTTCTTTGATCCGCCGCAAAGCCCCGGTAGAGGCAGGAGGCGTCCTCTACGGAAAGACGACCAAGGACAAGATGGGGAAAGCGAATAAATTGCTGGTATATTCGTTCTGGTTTTATAACAAAGGTGGAGAATTGCTAAAACGTCACAAGAGAAAATTAAAGGGACAAGTCGAGAATCCGGTAGATCCCATTGACCCTATAGAGATACAGTATCTACAGAAATAAGATATGCAAGAGGATAGAAGAAGAACGGGCATAGCCAGCATGCAGGCGGCGTACCCGTTCTTCTTGCTTTTATCTTGTTAGCCTGGAAGGGCTTGATTTAGAATAAAAGCCCAATATGATAAACGATCGTACTCATTATCCATGCGACTGCCAGTTGGAAAAGAATGATGCCGAATGTGGATTTCCAGCTCTTTAACTCTCTGTGTATGGTAGCAATCGTAGCAGTGCAAGGAACATAGAGCAGGCAGAAAACCATCAAGGCATAGGCGTTGGCAGCGCCGAAGCCTATGGAGCCTAAAGTGGCCACCATGGCATTCATGCCGTGGGCGGTAGTGATGTTCTGAATGCCGAATAGCACGCTGCAGCTGGATACCACAACCTCTTTTGCCGCAATTCCTGCGATCAGCGCCACGATGATCTGCCAATAGCCAAGTCCGGCAGGCGCGAACAGAGGAACGATTGCTTTTCCGACAAGGGAGCCAAAACTCTGGGAGATATCCGTTACATATCCATTCGGGCCAAAGTTTAAAATGCCCCACATGATGACAGAGGCAATGAAGATTACAGTTCCGGCCTTGGTAAGGTAATCTTTAATTTTCTGCCATACGTAGATTGCTATTGTACGCGCGTTGGGAGATTTGTATTCCGGAAGTTCGATCATCAACGCGTGCTCGGCCTTGCTGCCATCAATTTTTGAAAGAATATAGGCAGTGCCGATGGCGATCAGGATTCCCAGCAGATACATGGAATAGCATACCAGCATGGCGTACTTCCCAAAGAACATGGAGGAAAACAGCACGTATATAGGAAGCCTTGCACTGCACGACATAAAGGGCGTTACCAGGATCGTTTTAAAGCGGTCTCTCTTATGTTCCAGCGCCCTGGAAGCCATTACTGCGGGCACAGTACAGCCAAATCCAAGAAGCAGCGGAAGAAAAGCACGGCCGGACAGCCCCAGCCTGCTCATGATATCATCCATGACAAATGCGACCCTGGCCATATATCCACTGTCTTCCAGAATAGCAAGGGCGAGGAAAAGGATAAATATATTGGGAAGAAATGTCAGGATCCCGCCTACGCCCGAAATAATTCCGTCTACAATAAGAGACTGCAGCATGGCATTGACATGAAGCGCTTCAAGGCCGCTGGAGGCCATGGAAGAGATTTGATCAAGCCCAATCTCGAAAAAACCTTTTAGCCAGTCCCCAATAGTAAATGTAAGAAAGAATACCAGCGCCATGATGCCAAGGAATATGGGAAGCCCCAGCCATTGATGGGTCAGATAATGATCAATCTTGTCGGTGGACGCTTCTTTTTTAGATTTATTTACCAGGACCTCGCCTATAATCTCTTCTATAAAATCATATTTTTGATTGATAATGTCCTTTTCATAACTGCGGTCAATGACATCTCCAAGATCTAATGGATGGCGGGCCGCAACATTCTTGTCCTTTTCCAGAAGCTTGATGGCATGCCAGCGGGCATTCTGGATGTCAGGATAATTTTTCTCAAGTTCATTCATGATAATATCAATCTTGTCTTCTATGTAGTCTTCATAGACCATGGCATACTCATCATGATGGTTATGCTTATGGGTAGAATGCCGGCCATTGTGATGATGGATGAAGGGCCCTTGCTTTGCATATTCTTTGTGGTGCGCCACTGCGTGCATGAGGATGGATAGTCCGGTCTTCTTGCGGGCAGAGACTGGAATGGCAGGTACTCCAAGCATCTCAGGGAGACGGTGAAGATCGATCTCCATTCCACGTTCTTCCACAATATCCATCATATTAAGGGCCAGAACGACGGGCTTTCCCAGTTCGATTAGCTGCAGGGTCAGATAGAGGTTGCGTTCCAGCGAGGAGGCATCGATGACATCCACGATGACGTCCACCTCATCGCTCATGATGCATTCGCGGGAGACGGTCTCTTCCATTGTATAGGAGGTCAGGCTGTAGATGCCGGGGAGATCGATGAGTTTGAACTCCTGGCTTTTATACATGGCCTTGCCTTCCTTTTTTTCAACTGTGACGCCGGGCCAGTTGGCAACCTTTAAGTTGGCTCCTGTAAATGCATTAAAGAGAGTAGTCTTGCCGCAGTTGGGATTGCCGATGAACCCTACATTAATGATATTGCCCATTATGCCTGCACCTCCATCACTTCAATATGATCAGCGATCCGCCTGCCGAAAGCGAAGCGGGTGCCCCGGAATTTGGCGGTAAGAGATCCTTTTTTATCATTATTCAATATGGTGATCAGGGATCCTTCCGTCAGGCCCAAGGCCTCCAGGCGCCGTTCCAGCTGCGTTTCTATATCGATAGACCGAACGCGGTAAGTGTGGTTGTTTTTCCCTTGTTTCAGCGTCATAGCATGTACTCCTTCGTAATGTTATTGATAATTATTCTCTATTATCCTTTTACATAATATCACTATTTGACGCTGATGGCAATGTGAAGTATACTGTATTTTAGAAAATAATAAAGATGGAGTCTTGCTTATGGAAATATACTATTTCATTCTATACTTTTTTACATACGGGTTTCTTGGATGGTGCACAGAGGTGGCATTTGCAGCCGTCAAGCAGGGAAAATTCGTAAACAGAGGATTTCTTAACGGTCCTATATGCCCGATATATGGAGTGGGTGTCAGCGTGGTTGTCTCATTTCTCGCTCCTTTGGAGGGAAGCCTGATCCTGCTGTATGCTGCGTCAACCATATTGGTAACTTTCATTGAATGGCTGACAGGATACCTTATGGACAAGATATTTCATCATAAATGGTGGGATTATTCCAGCCAGCCGTTGAATATCGGAGGCTACGTCTGTCTTTTGTTTTCACTGATCTGGGGTGTCGCTTGCGTGGCGATCGTCAAAGTGATTCATCCGCTGATATACAAGGCGCTTTCTTTTATCCCGGTAACCCTTGGAATCGTGATCGCGGTGATATTGGCGGCAGTTCTGTTTGCGGATCTGTACGTAACCGCATCTGGCATACTGAAACTGAACAAGAGACTGGATGCTATGGAAAAGATTGCGGCCGAACTTCGGGAGGTATCCGACAAGGTAGGGGAGAATATATACGAAAGCGTTATGGATACGCTGGAGTTCCAGGAGGAAAAGAAAAAGATGCTGGCGGCAGCGTCCAGCGAATTCAAGGAGAAGCTGGAGGCTGCGTCTGAACTTCGGGAAAGGATTGGAGCAGCCACCGAAGAGCAGAAGGCTCGTATAGAAGAATTGAAGAAAAAGTATACGGAACTGGCAGGCCGCAGCACCAAGGTCTCCGTCCGTCTGATGAAGGCGTTCCCAAAGATGGAATCCAGAAACCACAGGGAACTGCTGGATGCGATGAAACTTCGACTGAAAAGAGACCGGAAATAATCCGGTTTCTTTTTTTCGTATTGACAAATGACGCAAATATGTATATGATAATTGCACTCGTCTAAGATTTCTATTAATGGGGTATCCCCGCAGGGAAGAGTCATTCCCGTATTCCAAAACGAGCAAAATACAATAAGGAAAGGAGGAGCGGAAAGTTCGTAGCTTTTTGTTTATTTTTCGTACGTGAAAGGAGTTAATTATGAAAGGAAAAAGAAGTAGCAAAGTCCTGCTTTTGGGGGCCTTATTGTTGTGCCTGATACTTGGAATCGCAGGAAAAAGCAGCAAGATGACAGTATGCGCAGGCGAGGCATCGCTTGTGCAAGGGGAAGCAGTACAATATATGGGATACTCCACCCATTATTACTATGTAAACGGCAATCTGGCATATTGTCTCGAGCCGGATATGGCATCGCCGGGGAATGGGAATTATCCGTCTGAAGAGATAGACCCGGCGCAATTGCTGGGAAAGGCTATGTATTATGTCTATGGGGGACCGGGTTACGACGCTTATATGAAGCCGTCGCTGAATGGAGGCTGGGATCAGCCGGACCGGGCATATTGCCTGTCTCATTGCATACTGTCCTACATTTACGACGGATGCAATCCGCAAAGCGCAGGATTTATTGGACTAAATGAAGATATCCGTAACGCAGTCATTCAATTTACGGATGCAATCAAAGGATGGCCCCAGATTCCCAGCACGGACATCTCTCTGTCGGATACGGAACTGACGGCGTATTTCAGCAAAGAAGAAGGCTGGCAGAGGACATCATCTGTCACCTGCAATGGAGATGGAACGAATTCGCTGGTCTTTTCCCTGCCCGAAGGAATAACACTGGTAAATGAGTCCAGGAATGTCAGGGAAACCATCCGTGCGGCTGTCCATGGAGGAGAACGTTTCTATCTTGCTGCAGATGTAACATATGACAATGGAAAGACTTGGTCAAGCGGTCAGGTGAAAGGAACCCTTGACCAGGCTTGGCGTACTCTGGTGATAAAGACAGGCAGCGGAAGCCAGGATGTAGGCGCGGGCCATCTGGCAACTGTGGAGGCAGGGACGGTGCAGATGAACGTAAGATGGATTCCGCGTCCGGAAATCGTGGTAGATAAGAAAGCAGACAAGGCTAAGAAGAAGTATCAAGTGGGGGATATTATCACGTATTCGATAGATGTCACCCAGCAGGTGAAGGACGCGGTGGCCAAAAATGTAGTCATAACCGACACCATACTGACAGAAGGAGTCAAGCTCCAGAAGCATTCTATTACGCTGCTTGATGGGGATCACAGCGTCATATCTGACGCAGTCATTGCCGTTTCGGGTAATTCCTATACCATACACGCTGGAGAATTCCTGCAAGGGATAGAATCCGGAGAAAGATATATTGTAGAATACCAGGTAGCCATTACGGATGAAGCGTTGATAGGGAAAGAAATTGAGAATGAAGTGGTGGTGCGCTCGGATAACACGGAAGAAAAGAAAGACAAGGAAATCGTGGTCGTTGACAAGCCAGAAGAGGAAAAGCCGGAAGTTCCCAAAAAGGAGCCGGAAATAGAACCGAAAGAACAGCCCCAAATGACGGAAGCCTCTATCGTAAAAACCCCATCCGTCAAGACGGGAGATAAGGAAAACCTAAGCGTTCTTATCCTCTTGCTGATTCTTTCTTGCGCCGCCATATTTATCTGTGTTAGAATATCCTGTAAGACTAAGTGAAATAAGGAGGCATAGTAGTTATGGGAATGACAATGACACAGAAGATCCTTGCAGCCCATGCAGGACTTGACAGCGTTGAAGCCGGACAGTTGATCGAGGCGAAGCTGGATGTGGTTATGGCAAACGATATTACAGGACCTATGGCGGTCCCTGTATTCAGGCAGATGGCAGATAAAGTGTTCGACAAGGATAAGGTGGTTCTGGTACCAGATCATTTTACGCCGAACAAGGACATCAAATCCGCCGAGAACTCCAAATCCATCCGCGAGTTCGCGAAAGAACAGGGTCTGACGCATTATTATGAAGTGGGACAGATGGGAATCGAACATGCGATCCTGCCGGAAAAAGGAATTACAGTGGCAGGAGAATGTATTATAGGCGCAGACTCCCACACTTGTACATATGGAGCATTGGGAGCATTTTCTACCGGAGTCGGAACGACGGATATCGCGACAGGAATGGCTACCGGGGAACTGTGGTTCAAGGTGCCAAGCGCGATCAAGTTCGTGCTTACAGGCAAGCCTGGGCCCTATGTAAGCGGCAAGGATATCATCATCCATATTATAGGAAGGATTGGCGTGGACGGCGCACTGTACAAATCAATGGAATTTGTAGGAGACGGCATTGCAAATCTTACCATGGATGATCGATTTACCATGGCAAATATGGCGATTGAGGCAGGCGCAAAGAATGGAATCTTCCTGGTTGATGAAAAGGCCGAGGAATATATGAAGGAACATTCCGATAAGGAATACAAGATCTACAAGGCAGATGCAGATGCCGACTATGACGCGGTGGTGGAAGTAGATCTGGCGAAGGTCCGTCCTACGGTAGCATTCCCGCATCTTCCGGGCAATGCAAAGACGATTGATGAAATAGAGGCAATGGAGCCGATTAAGATTGACCAGGTAGTCATCGGCTCTTGTACCAACGGAAGAATGGAAGATATGAGAAGAGCGGCGGCAGTGCTGAAAGGGCAGAAGGTACATCCGGATGTTCGTGTCATGGTCATTCCTGCGACTCAGAAGATCTATAAGCAGTGTATCAAAGAAGGGCTGGTAGACATCTTTATTGATGCAGGATGCGCGTTCAATACGCCAAGCTGCGGACCTTGCATGGGCGGGCATATGGGCGTCCTGGCAGCAGGAGAGAAGTGCGTCTCTACAACGAACAGGAACTTTGTTGGAAGAATGGGGCATGTAGATTCCCTGATCTATCTTGCATCCCCCGAAGTAGCAGCGGCCAGTGCGATCGCGGGATGTATTGCGAATCCAGAGAAAGTAGGTGACAGATAATGAAAGCATCAGGAAAAGTATTTAAATATGGAGACAATGTAGACACTGACGTGATTATTCCAGCCAGATATCTGAATTCTTTTGACGGAAAAGAACTTGCCACCCATGCTATGGTTGATATTGATCCGGAGTTTGCCGGGAAGGTACAGCCAGGAGACATGATCGTGGCGAGAAAGAACTTTGGCTGCGGCTCATCCAGAGAACATGCGCCCCTCTGCCTAAAAGAGGCAGGGGTTAGCTGCGTGATCGCCGAGACATTCGCGCGCATCTTTTTCAGGAATGCCATTAATATAGGCTTGCCGATCATCGAGTGCCCGGAGGCGGCAGCAGGGATTGAAGCCGGCGACGAAGTGGAAGTGGATTTTGACAGCGGAATCATCTATAACAAGACTAAGGACGCGCAGTATAAAGGACAGCCATTTCCGGAATTCATGCAGAAGCTGATTGCGGCCGGCGGCCTGGTGAATTACACCAACAGTAAGAAAAAAGGATAGGAGAGTACATAGGTATGGGAAATGAGAGAGGAAATGGGGCAGCACTCCTGCCCATAGGGGTATTTCTTGTAATATTCCTTGGTTCAGGCATTATCACGGGGGATTTTTATGCAATGCCTGCGATCGTAGCCTTTTTGATTGCGCTTCTGGTGGCATTTATCCAAAACAGAGGCCTAAGTTTTCAGGAAAAGATCAGCATTATATCAAGAGGCGTGGGAGATGAGAACATTATTACCATGAGTCTGATCTTCCTTAGCGCTGGAGCCTTTTCCGGCGCGGTCACGGCTGCAGGAGGCGTGGAAAGTACGGTTAATCTGGGCCTTTCCATACTTCCGGCGAAAGTGGCGGTAGTGGGATTGTTTGTGATTGGCTGCTTCATCTCCGTATCAATGGGGACAAGCATGGGGACGATCGCGGCATTGGCCCCAATCGCGGTAGGAATCAGCGAGAAGACAGGGTTCTCCCTAGCTATCTGTATCGGAGCGGTTGTATGCGGGGCAATGTTCGGCGATAACCTGTCTATGATATCGGATACGACGATTGCCGCGGTAAAGACGCAGGGATGCGAGATGAAGGATAAGTTTAAGGAGAACTTCTTTATCGTGCTTCCGGCAGCTATTATCACGATCATCATATTCCTGGTGATTACCAGGAATGCGAATTTTAAACTGACAGAAGAACTGACGTACAATATATTCCGTGTGCTGCCATATATTCTGGTACTGGTTGGCGCGCTGATTGGAATCAATGTATTCGTGGTGCTCATCGGAGGAACGGTGATATCCTTGATCGTGGGAGTCGCGACAGGCAGCCTGGCGGTCGGGGAGATGTTCTCTTCTGTGGGCGAGGGAGTTACGGGGATGTATGATATCACCGTCATCTCGATCGTGGTGGCATGCATTGTGTCGCTGGTTAAGGAATTTGGAGGAATACAGTTTATACTGAATCTCATCAAGAAGAGCATCAAAGGGCAGCGCGGCGGCGAGGTCGGCATTGCGGGATTGTCGCTTCTGGTTGATATGTGTACGGCCAATAATACGGTTGCGATCGTAATGGCAGGACCTATCGCAAAGGAAATCAGCGATGAGTTTGAAATATCTCCAAGAAGATCAGCGTCTTTGCTGGATATTTTTACTTCCGTGGGGCAGGGGCTGATCCCATATGGCGCCCAGCTGCTGTCGGCAGCCAGTCTTACAGGGCTGACGCCGTTTAATATCATGCCATATCTGTTCTATCCGATATTGATGGCGATCAGCGCTGTACTTTTTATTCTGTTCAGGAAAGCAAATTAAAGTATAAAAGAAGGGTGAAAAGAGATGAATCTACATTACAAAAGTACTAGAAATTCAGATAGAAAGGTGACGGCTTCTGAAGCAATTCTTAAGGGACTTGCGCCGGACGGAGGACTGTTCGTTCCGGAAGAAATACCAAAACTGGATATTTCTTTGGATGAGCTTAAGGATATGACCTATCAGCAGACCGCTTATGAGGTCATGAAACTATTCCTGACGGACTTTACAGAAGAAGAGTTGAAAGACTGTATCAATAAGGCGTATGACAGCAAGTTCGATACGGAAGAGATTGCGCCCTTAGTAAAGATTAAAGATACCTACTATCTGGAATTGTTCCATGGGGCGACCATCGCCTTTAAGGATATGGCCCTGTCTATTCTGCCGCATCTTATGACCACATCGGCCAGGAAGAATCAGGCTGACAAGGAGATCGTAATTCTCGCGGCAACTTCAGGAGATACCGGAAAGGCTGCGATGGCGGGGTTTGCGGATGTGGAAGGGACAAGGATTATCGTATTCTATCCAAAGAACGGCGTCAGCAAAGTGCAGGAACTGCAGATGGTCACTCAAAAAGGAAAGAATGTAGATGTAGTCGCGATTCACGGTAATTTTGACAATGCGCAGAGCGGCGTCAAGGCCATGTTTGAAGACGTGGAGCTGGCAAAGGAATTGGCTGGCAAGGGATATCAGTTCTCCTCCGCTAATTCCATCAATATCGGACGGCTGGTTCCCCAGATCGTCTATTATGTCTATGCCTATGCCAAGCTTCTTGCCAACGAAGAGGTACAGGACGGCGAAAAGATCAATGTGGTAGTGCCTACCGGTAATTTTGGAAATATTCTGGCAGCATATTATGCAAAGAATATGGGGATTCCGATAGACAAGCTGATCTGTGCCTCCAATGAAAATAAGGTGCTCTTTGATTTCTTTGAGTCTGGAACCTATGATAAGAATCGGGAATTCGTGCTGACCACATCTCCATCCATGGACATCCTGATCTCCAGTAATCTGGAGCGATTGATATATCTGGTGGCTGGCCAGGATTCGGAAAAGACGAAGGCGTTGATGGAAGAACTGAAAGCAGATGGAAGTTATACGATCACAGAGGATATGAAGGAACGTCTTGCGGATTTTGCAGCGGGATACGCGGATGAAAAAGAGACAGCCGCGAACATCAAGGCGGTCTATGAGGAGACGGGCTATGTCATGGATACCCATACGTCTGTGGCATCCTATGTATGCCGCAGTTACAGGGAAGAAAGCAAGGATGATAAGAAGTGCGTGATTGCCTCCACTGCCAGCCCGTATAAGTTCGTAAAAAGCGTGATGACAGCCATCGATGATAAATACGAGGGGGCCGATGAATTCAGCCTGCTCAATGAACTTCAGGAGATCTCCCGCGTAGATATGCCGCAGGCGATTCAGGAGATACTGGATGCAAAGGTGCTTCATACGCTGGAATGTGATGTGGACATGATGAAGGATACGGTGAAAGGCATACTGAAGATATAGTAAAAGGAGTGCATTAGATGTTTGAAGGAATATTTGGATTCATTGGGCTTGCCTGTGGAATTTATTGTCTGTATGGATTTTTCATGCTGAAATATAAAAAGATTATCAACCGGACGATCCTTCTGCCGAAAGGCGTGGATGCAGGAAAATGCAAGGATCTTGAAGGATATAGCAGGGAAGCCTCGCTGCCGCTGCTCCTTTTGGGAATCATAGTTACGGTTTATGGAGCGGTAGATTTGTATAACATATATGTAGAAAGGATTCCAAAGGTCTTTATAGTAATGATCACAGTCGTAATCCTGGCCCTCTTCGGATTTGCCGCCGCAATACGAAAGTGTAATAAAAAATATTTTGGCATTTGATGAAAAATGCAGGATTGTTTACACAATCTTGCATTTTTGCAATTTTTTATACAATTATACAGCGCAAATATTTAGTAAATGAATTCTAAAAAATATAAACTTTCGTTAAAACATTGTTAAAGTATTGACTTTTGCGCGAAAAAATGAGATAATGAATCAAATTTCGAATTTTAAGGAGGAAAAGAAGATATGGCAACAAAAGCGTATTATCCAATTGAAGAAATAGGAAAAGGCAAGCCGGGATTCTCAAAGACAAGATCTATTATCGAAGCAGCATTTTATGGAAATAATGTTGTACCGGTTAACACATTAAAAGAGGCATATAATCTGGCAAAGAATTCACCAGGAACCGTAGTTACAGACATGCCTGTATATAGAGGAGAAGAATTTGGCCTTGATGCTGATGCAAAGGTTCTTTTATTCAATGATGGAGCAATTACAGGCCGTTACGCTACCGCCCGCCGTATCGCTGGCGAGCCGGGAGTAGACTGTGACGCGCTGGATAAAGTTGCTATGGATGCAATCTATACATCCCGCTTTAAGAAGATGTATCATGCAACCGTATATGCAGGACTGGATCCGGAATTCATGGTAAAAGCGCACCTCCTGATTCCAGAAGGCGAAGAGAACATCATGTATAACTGGATGCTGAACTTCCAGTATATGTCTGATGAATATGTAAAGATGTATAAGGAGTCAAAGGCGGTTGGCGATGGCAAAGAGCCAGACATCTATATCTTCTCTGATCCTCAGTGGATACCAAAGGAAGCGCCTGGCGTCAGCTTCGATTGCTTAAGCGATCCTGCAAAGAAGACTCTGTGCTATTTTAACACAGAGACTAACTGCGCATGCATCCTTGGCATGAGATACTTCGGAGAGCATAAGAAAGGAACCCTTACCATGGTTTGGGCAATTGCAAACCGTAATGGATATGCGTCCTGCCATGGCGGACAGAAAGAATACTTACTTCCGGACGGAAGCAGTTATGTTGCATCTGTATATGGATTGTCAGGATCCGGAAAATCAACGCTTACACATGCGAAGCATGGTGGTAAATATGAGATCAAGGTACTTCACGACGATGCGTTCATTATCAATACGGATACATGCGCATCCATCGCGATCGAGCCTACCTATTTTGATAAGACAGCGGACTATCCGACAGGATGCGAGGACAATAAATATCTTCTGACCGCTCAGAACTGCTCTGCTACATTGGATGAGGATGGAAAGATCCAGCTGGTAACGGAAGATATTAGAAATGGCAACGGACGTGCGATCAAGTCCAAATTGTGGTCTCCAAACCGCGTTGATAAGATTGATGCTCCGGTTAACGCTATCTTCTGGATTATGAAAGATCCAACGATCCCGCCGGTAGTAAAACTCAAAGGCGCTTCTCTGGCATCCGTAATGGGAGCTACTCTTGCAACGAAGAGATCCTCCGCAGAGAGACTTGCTCCTGGCGTAGATCCTAACAAGCTGGTCGTTGTGCCATATGCGAACCCATTCAGAACCTATCCTCTGGCAAACGATTATGAAAAGTTCAAAAAACTCGTAGAGGAGAAGAATGTAGACTGCTATATCGTTAATACAGGAGATTTCATGGGCAAAAAGGTACAGCCAAAGGATACGCTTGGAATTCTCGAAGCAATCGTAGAGAAAAAAGCAGATTTCCATAAGTGGGGTCCATTCTCAGATATCGAGATATTGGATTGGGAAGGATTCATTCCGGACATGAACGATCCTGAATATGTTACGCAGCTGAAGGCCCGCATGAATGACCGTGTAAACGAGATCAAGGCATTTGAGACGGCAAAAGAAGGCTATGATAAACTTCCTGACGATGCGCTTGCAGCTATCCAGAAGGTTGTTGATGAATTAAACTAATTGAACTGGAACAATCTGCTTATCAGAAAGACTTGTAAAATCCATGTAAATGGGTTATAATAATTCCAGTAGAAACCTGGAATGCACGACAACTTCTGTAATTTTGAACCTACAAAACTTTAAACGGGACTCTTATATCTCTGTAATATGTCAGGCCTCCGATATCGCAGGGGAAGACAGAAAAACAGATGCGGACACCCACCTAGCTGTGGCTAGGAGTCAAAATACAGAAACCGGCATTTTGGGGAAATACAAAAGATAAAGGACAGTCGTTTTGCGGCTGTCTTTTTGTTGCTTAGCATCGGAAAAATTGCCGCTGGCATTTTCTTTCGATGCCAGGAAGGTTATCAAGAGAATATGGCGGACATTCGGGAGGCAGAGACGGTGCATAAACCACAGCAGCTAAGCATACATTTAGAAAAAGACATGGACAAGAGGGCACGGATAGATTGAATCAAGACAAGTGGAGCCGAAATAGACGGAACCGGTATAATTGGAATAAGAGCAGCAGGAATAAGTATAGATGGAACAGGCTGCTATGCAGCGTAAGCAGATGGACAAGGGGAAGAAGCTTATACTATGGACTGGCTATAGCGGCCAGCCTGCTGATTATCAGCGGCCTGCTCTCTTCCTTGTCCTCGCGGGAAGAAGAAAAGGTGAAAAAGCAGCCGGATACATCCAGGCAGCATGCGGAAGAGGGACAAGAACCGCAATTGACGGAGAATCCCAACATTCGCGTGCTTATTATGACTACCGGACATGCAGGAATAGTGCATCCGGGCGTGGAAGTGTCGTCTCCAGCAGGCCTGGTTCTGTCTTTCGGTGAGGAGCAGCAGGAGATCGAGCCAGGCCAGAAGGCGGCATTTGCGCCGGATGACGAGCGGTTTGCCAAAGGCAATCTTCGCATACAGGCAAAAGATGGAGGGGAAGTTACGCTGGACAGCATTGAGAGAGGATATGGCGTGCCTTCCTATGCCGGGACGCTGGAACTTCGGACTACGGCGGAAGGTATTGTCATCATCAATGAACTTCCGGTTGAAACGTACCTGTGCAAGGTCGTGCCCAGCGAGATGCCGGCATCCTATGAATTGGAAGCGCTGAAAGCGCAGGCAGTCTGCGCAAGAAGTTATGCCTATCAGCAGATGGCAGAGTATGGATACCCGGAATACGAAGCGCACGTAAACGACAGCACGGATTACCAGGTATATGGCAATTCCCAGGCTCAGGAGGCGTCAAGCCAGGCTGTGAGTGAGACGCAGGGGCAGGTGGCAAGATTCAACGGTCAGATCGTGACCACCTACTATTATTCCACTTCCTGTGGAAAAACGACAAGCTTGGAGGCCTGGGGAACGGAAGCGAATGAGCAGAACCAGTATCTTCAGACCGTTGAGGTAAAGGACGAAGAGGGTGACTATGAAAGAGAACTGCCATGGTACCGGTGGGAGGCCAGAATACCAGTACAGACTCTCTCCAACCTGGTAGGCCTTAATACCGCAACCGATGTAGGCATGCTGCAAAACGTAGAGGTGACCAGGACAGGGCCGGGAGGCGTTGCGCTTCAGATCTGCGCCACCGGAGATAAGGGGAGCGTAACGGTGGACACAGAGAATAAGATCCGCAGGGCATTAGGAGGCAGCGGCTATGAGATTCAGAAGCAGGATGGAAACACCGTGGCGAGTTCCGCGCTTCTGCCCAGCGCATTCTTTACTATAGGGAAAGAGGGGGATACATTTGTTATAAAAGGCGGCGGATATGGGCATGGTATAGGCATGAGCCAGAATGGCGCCAATGAGATGGCCAAAAAAGGCAAGACCTACATAGATATACTTACCCTTTTCTTCCCGGGCATTACCGTAGAATAAGCAGCCGGAATACAGGCCTTGATTTACTTTCAATAGACAAACCATGAAAAATCAGGTAGAATATAGGGCAAGTATATGGGAGAGTACAATGAAAAGATTAAAAGAGATATATCAGAAGATCCTAAATATGACTGCTGATGTTACGGAAGATCACGTAGGGGCGTATGCGGCACAGTCCGCATACTTCTTTATGCTGTGCATGATTCCGATCATTCTGCTTCTGATTACCATGGTGCAGTATACCCCGGTAACCAAGGCGGATGTCATGACCGCCGTGATCCAGGTGTTTCCTACCTCCGTGGATTCTATGATTACTTCGATTGTGAACCAGGTGTACAACCAATCTTCCGGAATCATTCCGATTACAGTAGTAGTAGCATTGTGGTCCGCTGGAAAAGGCGTTCTTGCGATGACCTCCGGGCTGAACTGCGTGTATAAATGTAATGAGACACGTAATTATATATTTTTGAGAATCAGGGCAACCATCTATACGGTGATGTTCATACTTGTAATCATATTTCTGCTGGTACTATCCGTATTTGGTAATACGCTGAATATATTCATTGCGGCACATGTACCTATTCTTAAGAATCTGGCGGATAGATTGATCGCGATGCGTACCATCATCACCCCCATTGTATTGATGATCTTCTGCCTTCTGATTTATAAATTCCTGCCAAACAGGAAGGACAAGCTGCGCAAGCAGCTGCCAGGGGCGGTATTTGCGGCTATTGGATGGATGATCGTATCCTGGATATTTTCTGTATATGTAGATATATTCAAAGGGTTTTCCGATATGTATGGAAGTCTTACCACTATCGTGCTCATCATGCTGTGGATGTATTTCTGCATGTACTGCATATTGCTTGGCGGGGAACTGAATATGATGATGTATGATAAGATGTTTACCGGGAAAGGCAGGGAAAAGTTGTAATTTATTTCTTGACATCCCCAATTGTTATGATACAATAATTAAGTATTCATAGATAAAAAGCAATGACCGCGTAAGTAGAGACCCATTTCCCATTAGAGAGAGGAGACCCCCGGCTGAAAGTTTCCTTTGGTTCGGATGGCAATCGAATTTCCCGCGCGAGCTGCATTTTTGAAATATCAGTAGGAAATGCCGTAGGTGCACGTTACGCATGCGTAGAGTGCCTGTGTGAGGATAGCACGCAGGAAGCAGGGTGGTACCACGGGTTATGCCTCGTCCCTTTTGGGATGAGGTTTTTTTTATCTTGAAATGAGATAAGGCTCCCACCGCCATAGGTTGAGAGTTGTTCTAGAGAATATATAAGAAAGGGAGAAAAAAGATGAAAGAGAAATTACAAAGCATCAAGGATGAGGCTCTTAGGGCCATTGAAGCAGCAGATGTGCCTGAAAAACTGAACGATGTGCGCGTGAAGTTCCTTGGAAAGAAGGGAGAACTTACCGCAGTCCTCAAAAGCATGAAGGATGTTGCCCCGGAAGAGCGGCCTAAGGTTGGCCAGCTTGTGAATGAGACAAGAGCGTCTATCGAGAATGTCTTGGAAGAGAGCAAGAAAAAGATGGAGCGGGCTATCCGTGAAGAAAAGATGAAGCAGGAAGTCATCGACGTGACGCTTCCGGCGAAGAAGAATATGGTGGGGCACCGCCATCCAAATACGATCGCGCTGGAAGAAGTAGAGAGAATCTTCGTTGGCATGGGCTATGAAGTAGTAGAAGGCCCGGAAGTGGAGTATGATCTGTATAACTTTGAAAAACTGAATATTCCTGACGGGCATCCTGCAAAGGACGAGCAGGATACCTTCTATATTAATAAAGATATCGTGCTGCGTACCCAGACATCGCCGGTACAGGCACGTGTCATGGAGCAGGGCAAGCTTCCAATCCGTATGATTGCCCCGGGACGCGTGTTCCGTTCTGACGAAGTGGACGCGACCCACTCCCCGTCCTTCCACCAGATCGAAGGACTGGTCATTGACAAGAATATTTCCTTTGCGGACTTAAAGGGAACGTTGGAAGTATTTGCAAAAGAATTATTCGGCCCTGAGACCAAGACCAAGTTTCGTCCGCATCATTTCCCATTCACTGAGCCAAGCGCGGAAGTGGACGTAACCTGTTTTAAATGCGGCGGAAAAGGCTGCCGCTTCTGTAAAGGCTCTGGATGGATCGAGATTCTCGGATGCGGCATGGTGCATCCGCATGTATTGGAAATGTGCGGCATTGATCCGGAAGAGTATTCCGGCTTCGCTTTCGGCGTAGGATTAGAGCGTATTGCCCTTCTCAAATATGAGATTGACGATATGCGATTACTGTACGAAAACGATATCAGATTCTTGAAGCAATTCTAATTGGAGGGAGAAGTAAGATGAATACATCATTATCATGGATAAAAGCGTATGTTCCGGACCTGGATGTGACGGCTCAGGAATATACGGATGCAATGACCTTATCCGGAACAAAGGTAGAAGGATATGAAGAACTGGACGCGGATCTTTCTAAGATCGTGGTAGGCCAGATTGACAAGATTGAAAAGCATCCGGATGCAGATAAGCTGATTATCTGCCAGGTGAATATAGGAAGCGAGTCCGTACAGATCGTGACAGGCGCCAACAACGTGCATGAAGGCGACAAAGTGCCGGTGGTACTGGACGGAGGACGCGTGGCAGGCGGACATGAGCCTGGAAGCCGCGTGGCGGGCGGAATTAAGATCAAAAAAGGAAAGTTAAGAGGCATAGAAAGCTGCGGCATGATGTGCTCGATTGAAGAACTGGGCTCTGACCGGGATATGTACCCGGAAGCGCCGGAAGAGGGAATCTATATCTTCAAGGACGATGTAGAAGTCGGAAGCAGCGCGATTGAAGCATTGGGGCTGAATGACGTAGTATTTGAATATGAAGTCACCTCCAACAGAGTGGACTGCTTTAGCGTCATCGGAATTGCAAGGGAAGCGGCCGCTACGTTCGGAAAGGAATTCCACCCTCCGGTAGTTACAGCAACCGGTAATAATGAGGATGTGAACGACTATATCAAGGTGTCGGTAAAGGACAGCGAGCTGTGCCCGAGATACTGTGCAAGAGTCGTTAAGAATATCAAGATCGGGCCATCCCCGAAATGGATGCAGAGACGCCTTGCTTCCGTAGGTATCCGTCCGATCAACAATCTGGTGGATATTACCAACTATGTGATGGAAGAATACGGACAGCCGATGCATGCCTATGATCTGGATACGATCGCTGACCGCGAGATTATTGTCCGCACGGCAGCCAAAGGCGAGAAATTTACGACCCTGGACGGACAGGAAAGGGAGATGGATGACACCGTGCTGATGATCTGCGATGGCAAGAAGTCCATTGGTATTGCAGGAATCATGGGCGGAGAGAACTCCATGATCACAGACGATGTTAAGACAATGCTTTTCGAGGCTGCCTGCTTTGACGGAACCAATATCCGCAAGTCCAGCAAAAAGGTAGGACTTCGTACAGATGCTTCCGGAAAGTTCGAGAAGGGGCTGGATCCGAATAATGCCCAGGCGGCGATCGACCGTGCCTGCCAATTGGTAGAAGAACTGGGAGCCGGCGAAGTGGTCGGAGGAATGGTGGACGTTTACGGCAAGAAAAAAGAGCCAGTAAGAGTTCCATTTGATGCAAATGAGATTAACAATCTTCTGGGAACGGATATTTCTAAAGAAGAGATGATCGGCTATTTTGAAAAGATTGGCCTTTCTTATGATGAAGAGAGCAGCGAGGTCATTGCGCCTACCTTCCGTCATGACCTGTATCGTATCGCCGATCTGGCGGAAGAGGTTGCCAGGTTCTATGGATATGACAACATTCCTACCACCCTTCCAAGGGGGGAGGCTACGACAGGAAAACTGTCCTTTAAGCTCAGAGTAGAAGAGGTAGCCCGCGATATCGCGGAATTCTGCGGATTCAGCCAGGGCATGACCTATTCTTTCGAGAGTCCGAAAGTGTTCGATAAACTGATGATACCGGAGGATTCGCCGCTTCGACAGACCGTAGAGATCATCAATCCTCTTGGAGAGGATTACAGCATCATGCGTACCACATCCCTGAACGGAATGCTGACTTCTCTGGCCACCAATTATAATAGAAGAAACAAAGGAGTAAGACTGTACGAACTGGGAAATGTATACCTTCCAAAGGCGCTGCCGCTTACAGAACTTCCGGAAGAAAGAATGCAGTTTACGCTGGGTATGTACGGAGATGGAGACTTCTTCAGCATGAAGGGCGTGATCGAGGAATTCTTTGATAAAGTGGGAATGCATGGAAAAGAGACCTATGATCCCCAGGCAGGCAAGCCATATCTGCATCCGGGGCGTCAGGCTAATATCATTTACGACGGAACCGTTGTGGGATATCTCGGAGAAGTGCATCCAGATGTAGCCGATACTTACGGAATCGGGACCAAGGCATATATTGCAGTGATCGACATGCCTGAGGTTGTAAAGAGAGCCACATTTGACAGGAAATATACCGGAATTGCCAAGTTCCCGGCCGTGAACCGCGACATCAGCATGGTAATGCCGAAAGAGATCCTGGTTGGCCAGGTAGAAGAAGTGATTGAGAAAAAGGGCGGAGCCTACCTGGAGAGCTATGCGCTGTTTGACCTTTATGAAGGCGCGCAGATTAAGGAGGGCTATAAGTCCGTGGCATACTCCATCGTATTCCGTGCTAAGGATAAGACACTGGAGGATGCGGAAGTAGCTGAGGCAATGGAAAGAATCCTGAAAGAACTGGAAGGCATGGGAATCGAGCTTCGCAAATAGAAGATGAGGGATAAAATATGAAGAAAAAACAGATAATCGGCCTGGTGATCGCAGCGGTATTGTTTATTGCCGTAGGAGTATCCAGCGTGCTGACGAATACATTTTCCCAGAAAATGCTGAATGACAGCGTAGAGCATATACTCACCGGGGATTATAGATTCAATGCGCCGCTGAGCGATTATATTGCCATCGTAAGAGTAGAAGGAACTATTCAGGAGCAGACCCAGACCGGCATATTTGATTCGCCGGAAGGATATCAGCACCTGACGACAATGGAGTACATTGATGATTTAATGGAAGACTCCAATAATAAGGGCATCCTTTTGTATGTGGATTCCCCGGGTGGAACCGTCTATGAGAGCGAGGAACTGTATCTGAAGTTAAAAGATTACAAAGAGGCCACAGGGCGTCCAGTCTGGGATTATATGGCACACTATGCAGCGTCCGGAGGATACATGGTATCAATGGCAAGCGACAAGATCTATGCAAATTCCAATACCGTTACCGGCTCCATCGGCGTGATTATGTCCGGATTTGACATGACCGGGCTCTATGAGAAACTGGGGATCCGATACTTTAGCATCACCAGCGGCAAGAATAAGGACAGTTCCCAGATGACAGACGAGCAGATGGCAATCTATCAGGCGCAGGTAGACGAGTACTATAATAAATTTGTCAGCATTGTCGCAGAAGGCCGGGGCATGTCCGAAGAGGCAGTGAGAGAACTGGCAGACGGCCGTACCTATACCGCCGATCAGGCAATTGACAACGGGCTGATCGATACGATCAGTTCATTTGAAGATATGCAGGCAGCCATGAGCAAAGAACTGGGAGTCAATAATTACTACGAGCTGGAGAGCCCATCCGGCACATTTGCCTCCTTATTCGCCCAGGTAAAAGACCTGATACCGAAGTCAGAAGCCCAGATACTGAAAGAAACCGCAGCAGACATGGAAAGCGGGGTGCCGATGTATTATGCAGAACAATTGCAATAGACCTGATGTAGCCTATGCAGGCTTCTGGGTACGTCTGGCAGCTTATTGTATCGATAGCGTGATCGTGTTTGCAGGACTTTTGGTCGTCAGGCTGTTTCTATCCGGAATTACTGCTGTAGTGGAAGGCACGGCCTTTGGTGGCAATGTGCTGTTCCACTATACGCTGAAAGACATTATACTGTATGTATTCCATGTCCTGTACTTTATTCTGTGCACCTACCTTACCGGGACCACGCTTGGGAAAAGGGCCATGAACCTGCGGGTAGTAAGCGCGGATTGGGGGCAGAGGCTGAGCCTTTTGGATGTCGTGTACCGGGAGACTGTGGGAAGGTTCCTTTGCAGCCTTTCCATTGGAATCGGCTATATTATCGTAGGATTTGACGGGGAGAAGCGGGGCATCCATGATATGCTGTGCGATACCCGGGTCATCTATGCTAAGAAGATCAAGGTATTCCCGGTATACCAGATGCCAAAAGGATATCCGGGGCCTCAGGGATATGGGGCGGCACCGGGGCAGATGCCTCCGATGGGCGGACCAACGCCAGCACCGGGAAATCCAGTACCGGGGCAGATGCCGCCGACAGCCGGGCCAAAGCCGGCGCAGGAGGAAACCAAGAATAATCTGCCTGAGGATAAATAAGAAAAGAAGGGATTCATATTATGAAACGTCAAGATTTTTACTATGAATTACCCGAAGAATTGATCGCCCAGGATCCGCTAAAGGATCGTTCCAGCTCCAGGCTTCTTGTACTTGACAAGGAGTCTGGGGCTGTTTCCCATCATGTATTCAAAGAGATTACAGACTATCTGCATGAGGGAGACTGCCTGGTGATCAATGACACGAAGGTAATTCCGGCAAGGCTGATTGGTTCCAAGGTTGGGACTGAGGGCAAGATAGAGATACTATTATTGAAACGGAAAGAAAATAATGTATGGGAGACTCTTGTCAAGCCGGGAAAGAAGGCTAAGATCGGAACGAAGATCAGTTTCGGGGAAGGGCTTTTGATTGGCGAGGTTGTGGATATCGTGGACGAAGGGAACCGTCTGATCCAGTTTACCTATGAGGGAATCTTCGAAGAGATTCTGGACAGGCTGGGGCAGATGCCGCTGCCGCCATACATTACCCATCAGCTGGAGGATAAGAACCGCTATCAGACGGTCTATGCAACCCATACCGGCTCTGCTGCAGCTCCTACGGCCGGCTTGCATTTTACGCCGGAGCTGCTGGACGAGATTGAGCAAAAAGGCATAGAAATTGCGAGAGTCACGCTGCATGTAGGGCTTGGCACGTTCCGTCCAGTGAAGGTAGAAGAGATTACGGAGCACCACATGCATTCCGAGTTCTTCCAGATAGACAAGGAAGCCGCAAGGAAGATCAATTATGCCAAGGATTCCGGGAAAAGAGTTATCTGCGTGGGAACCACCAGCTGCCGGACCATAGAATCCGCAGCAGATGAAACCGGACACTTGAAGGCTTGCAGCGGATGGACGGAGATATTCATATATCCGGGCTACCAGTTCAAGATCCTGGACTGCCTGATTACGAATTTCCATCTTCCCGAGTCCACCCTTATTATGCTGGTATCCGCGCTGGCAGGCCGGGAGCACGTGCTGGCTGCCTATGAAGAGGCGGTGAAGGAACGGTACCGGTTTTTTAGTTTTGGGGATGCGATGCTGATAGTATAATGTCAGGTGGTATCGCATCAAAAGTTAATATTGGAGTTTGAACCTGACAACGGCTGCCTTTTGGATGAGGCAGCCGTTTGTGCATGTAAATGTATTCCTTGATTGATCCTATTTTTCTTCGCTTCCCTTAACCTTCCCTTAACCGAACGCCTGCTATACTGTTTTTTATAATACAAGATCATGCAAAAGTAAGAGAAAGGTGGATTTGACATATGAAGATAAGAGTAATTTCCTGCCTGCTGGCAGGCGTTCTGTCACTAAGTATGGCACTTGGGGCATGTTCCCAAAAGCCAGGAGAAACAAAGAAGGGGCCTGCGGTTACGTTGAGCGATGAGGAAGTAGTGACAATGGAAAAAGCGGCTGATTACCTCTCCTATGCAGCCGCGGGATATAACAAGGAGGTGCCCGGGAAGAAGGAACTGATGGATAATTTCCTTGGACTTTCAGAAAAAGACGATGCCACGCGTATTCAGGTATTGATCATGACAAGCAGGGCTTTTGGAGAACTGCCAAAGCCCATAGGGAACAATGCCCGCCTGGCTCCCTCCGGTGTGGAGTTATCCGGTGCCCCGCAGTGGGCCATGGAGGATATCGAGAAACTTAATGAAGCAGGTATTCTTGTTCAAAATGACTTGGGAGAAACAGTTGGGTCTAAGGAAAACAGAACGGATGGAAAGACAGAGGACGCGCAGACAGGGGATTCCGGCACGGACAGCGATGCCGTCAGCCAATCGGACAGCGTGAAAGACAGCGTGTCAGAACCTTCGGGAGAAAAGGAAGCAGTTTCGCAGGAAAGCGCTGACCCTAGCGGGACAATTACCGGTAAAGAGCTTAAGACGCTAGTACGGCGGATTTACGCGTTATATGGAACGGAATTAAAGGATGATTTTTATGCGGCGGTCAATAAGAAAGATTTAGATACAAAGGAAATCCCCAGCGGAGAGACGGATGCGGGAGGGACCTATGACCAGCGGATACTGGTTCAGAAACAGGTGAATACTATTATCAAAGAAATTGTGGAAGGGGATGGATATGCGCCTGGCAGTATGGAACAGAAAATCAAAGAATATTATGAAAGCGCCCTGGACTTTAATACACGCAATGCCCTGGGCGCAGAACCAATAAGGAAATATCTGGAGGCTATTGAAAATGCGCGGAGCATGGAGCAACTAAGCGACGCGCAGATTATATTCATGAAGGAAGTCGCAAGCGGAAGTTTCTTGGGAGTGATGTATATGACCGATACCCGGGATACGCAGAAGACCATTCCGACGTTGATGCCGGCGATAGAGCCAGAAGAAGAGACAGACGAGAGTCAGGAGAAACTCAACCAAAGGCTCCTGGTCTTAAGCGGAGAGAGCGAGGAACAGGCAAAAGACCACATAAAGGCTTATGAAAAATTGAAGCAGGCAATGAAGGCGTACGAAGAAGGCGGGAAGGAAAAAACTGATCCAGGCGCGGATGTACGTTATGTGAATCTGGATGAACTGCAGAAACTGTATCCGGGGTTTGATGTGAAAGCGATAATTGAAGCAAGCGGAGATGATATCCCAACAGAATTCTGCCTGATGTCGCCGGCTATGTTTGAAGGTTTCGCCGAACTTATGCAGGATGAGCAATATCTCCCTGGCATCCAGACTGCCTTGAAGCTGAACCTTATCACTTCCAACTATACAAGTTTGAGCCAGGATTTTCTGGATGCATTTGACGAGTACAATCAGGAAACGATGGGACAGGCGCCCAGTGAAAATACGAAGGAAGAGACGGCGTATGCCCTGGTTCAAAATGCTCTGGGAACATATATTGACCGCCTGTATGCCAAGCGGTATTTTTCTCCCGAAGCGAAAAAATATGTAAACGGCATGGTACAGCAATTTATCCGCATTTATAAAGAGCGGATTGAGAAACTGGAATGGATGAGCGGGAACACAAAGAAAGCGGCAATCCACAAACTGGAAAGCATGAAATTCTTTATAGGCTATCCGGACAAATGGGATACCACTTTGGACAGCCTTAAGATAACGGACAGTTTCTTTGACAATCAGGTGGCTGTTTCCAAACTCAGCGCCCAGAGAAACCGTAAGGAAGCTGAGGCAAAAAACAAGGGCGGGCTGGAAGCCTATATGAAAATTCCCGTAGCTGATGTCAACGCCTATTATGACCAGTACAGCAACACGATGTGTTTCCCGGCAGGAATTCTTCAGGCGCCCCAATTTGACGTAAATGCTTCTCTGGAAGAGAATCTGGGCGGAATTGGCACGACGATTGCCCACGAAATTACCCACGCGTTTGATAACACGGGAGCAAAATTTGATGCAAAAGGCCTTCAGAAAGACTGGTGGGAGCCAAAGGACTATGAAAGATTCGAGGCGCTGTGTAAAAAAGCGGCTGAATTCTATGATGGCTGGGAGTCGGCCCCTGGTATTGCTATGAATGGAGAGCAGACATTGGGAGAAAATATCGCGGACATAGGAGGAATGGCCTGTGCTCTAGAGGCGCTTGGGAAAACAGAAAATCCTGATTATGATGCATTTTTCCGGGCCTATGCCAGAGGGTGGCTGAAATGCACCACCCGGGAAAGAGCCGGCAGCCTGGCGGAAATTGATGAACACAGTTCCAGCAATCTACGGGTAAACCGGGTATTATCCAACTTCCAGGAATTCTACGATACTTATAACATTAAAGAGGGAGACGGCATGTTTGCAGCCCCGACGGAACGAATTACTATCTGGTAAGCTTTTCTATACAGAAAAATGGAAAGCATAGTATAATTAAATAAAAGCAAACGAAAATAGGAGGTGCAGCAGATGAAACTGCTTTTAGTAGAGGATGAACCGATTCTGTCAAAATCTATTGCCAGAGGGCTGAAGAAACGCGGCTATATGGTAGACTGTGCCTATGACGGGGAAGAAGCGCTGGAATTATACGCAGTCAATGAATATGATTTGATGATTTTGGATTTGAATCTTCCAAAACTCGATGGCATGGAAGTTCTGCGACAGGTAAGGCAGGAGGACGACGCCATGCGGATATTGATTCTATCAGCCCGCACAGCGGCGGAAGACAAGATTGAAGGCCTGGACGCGGGATGCAGCGATTACCTGACGAAGCCATTTGACTTTGGAGAATTGGAGGCACGGATACGCAGCCTGCTGAGACGCCAGTTCATCCACCGAAGTACGGAACTTTGCTGCGGACGCATACGGGTTGATACTGCTGCCAGGCGTGTCTTCGTAGGCAAAGAGCCGGTGGAGCTGGCTCCAAAAGAATACAGCATTCTGGAATATCTGATGCACCACCGCGAACAGGTAGTCAGTGCGGAAGAATTGATTGAACATATCTGGGAAAGCGATGCGGATCTTTTTTCTAATTCTTTCAAAGTGCATTTGCATACGCTGAAGAAAAAACTGGACGGCGCAGGCGGCGCCGGGCAGTATATTGTGACCAGGCGGGGCCAGGGATACCTGATCAAGGAGTTAGGAGAGGATATGCTATGAGAAGAAAGTCTCTGAGAATACAGATTACAGCAGCAGTGGGAATCATCGTCACGCTGGCCTGTCTGGCGCTGACGGCTAACTCCATCTATTCTGCCAACAATTACTATGCAGGCTATCTGGAAGACCAGTCATCTTCCGAAGCCATGGTACCGCCTCCGGGGACTTATGAGGAAGATATCCCGGAAAGGGATGGGCAGATCGTGGCGGATATTACCCGCAGTTTTTCGGTGCAGGGAGTGGCCGCCATGGCGCTTGCCATACTGGCCTGTGTCTTGTTCGCCTGGTGGGCCTGCGGGCGCCTGCTCAGGCCATTGGAGGAATTAACCGGGAGAATCCATGCCGTTGATCAGGAAAAATTGAATCAGCCGCTGCCGATCCCTGGGGGAACAGCCGAAGTACGCCTGCTGGCGGAATCCTTTAATGGAATGCTTGACCGCCTGAACCAGTCCTTCCAGATGCAGCGGCGTTTTGCGGCAGACGCGGCACATGAGTTAAAGACGCCTCTGGCGGCAATGAAAACGACCCTCCAGGTACTGCAGATGGAGGAGGCGCCCAGTAAGGAAGAGTATCAGGAGTTCGTTCAGGATACGCAGGAGAGTTTGGAGAGGCTGATTTGTACGGTAGAAAATCTTCTGGCCCTGGCCAGCAGAGAGGCCAGGAATGACGACGAACCGGTTTCGCTAAAGTCGCTGACTCTGAATGTAGCCAGGGGACTTGAGCCTAAAGCGGCGGTACAGCATATTACGGTATCCGTCGAGGGCGAAGAAGTGGTGGCGAAAGGAAGTCCCGCTTTATTTTACCGTGCTATTTACAATGTGATAGAGAATGCCATTAAGTATAACCATCCGGGCGGGCAGGTGCAGGCAAGAGTAATGAAAAGCAATAATGGACAGGCTGCTATCACTGTCACGGATACGGGAATCGGGATACCGCAGGAAAGCATGGAATCTATCTTTGAGCCTTTTTACCGCGCCGACCCTTCCCGTTCCCAGAAGATTGAAGGATCGGGCCTGGGACTTTCGATTGTACGCCAGATTATGGAACAGTATGGCGGATCAGTTACGGTGGAGGATTCAAATGAGACAGGGAGCACGATTGTGTTACGGTTTATATGCTGGGATGAAACGTAAGACTTTGGCTTCATATATATGAATAGAACAAATAGTTAACAAAAGAGAGCACGAAAAGCGTGGAATAATATTTTCTAAACGGATATGATACTTAAAGTAAGGAGGGGGATCCAATGGAATGGCTGAAGAAATTAAGCGATGCAGTCACGTATATTGAAAGGAATCTGGATAACGAGATATCCTTAGATGAGGCGGCGCGAATCGCCTGCTGTTCACCATTCTATTTCAAGAGAATGTTTTCTTATGTGGCTGGAATCTCCTTATCGGAATATATCCGCCGCCGCAGGATGACGCAGGCCGCTTTTGAACTACAGAGAACCAGTCAGAAGGTGATTGATATTGCGCTGAAATATGGATATTCGTCTCCGACATCCTTCAACCGTGCCTTTCAGAGCGTGCATGGGATCAGCCCTGCCGCTGCCAAAAGCGAGGGAAGCACATTGAACACGTATCCGGCTATCAAATTTTCGGTTACAGTCACAGGAGGTACCGCTATGTCATTTCACATCGAACAGAAAGAAGAAATACGTGTTGTCGGCATCCGCAGGCCTTTGGCAGAGGAAGCGGAAGAAAATCACCGAAAGATTCCACAGTTCTGGCAGAAAGCGTTTGCGAAAGGCCAGGTTGAGAGAATCTGTTCTTTCGGCAATCAAAAGCCCAGGGGAATCTTAGGGGTCAGCGAATATAAAGGGCCTCAGGCCTTCCATTATTATATTGCGGCGGCAACGGACAGCCCTGTACCCGAGGGCATGTATGAGTGTGTCATTCCGTCCGCGACTTGGGTTGTCTTTGAAAGCGATGGCCGCTTCAAGGAAAGCGTACAGGATATATTCCGCCGTTTTTATACCGAATGGCTTCCGCTTTCCGGCTATGAGTACGCAGGCTTACCGGATATCGAAGTATACCCGGCGGCTGAGAGCACGCCGGCGGCAGGGCATTCGGAGGTATGGATCGCGATAAAGAAAGAAAAGGAGAACTAGAATGTATGCGATACAAGCACAGAAGGTGACAAAGCGATATAGGAATGGCGCGCAGGCACTGGAGAATTTTAGCGTGCAGGTTCGGGAAGGAGAGATCTTTACCCTGCTGGGGCCAAACGGCGCGGGAAAATCTACATTGATCCGGATACTTACCACATATCTGAAGCCGGATTCTGGTGAAGTCCGGATGCTCGGGAAGGAACTTTGCCGGGATGCTGCATCAATACGTCAGGATATTGCCTGCGTGGCTCAGCAGACATCCATCGATACCTATCTGTCACTGGAAGAAAATATGCTGTTCCAGAGCCGGCTGTACCGGATTCCCAAAGCAGAGGCAAAACATAGGATGGAGAAACTGATCTGCGATTTTGACCTGCATAGTTTCAGAAAATATCCGGTGGCTTCCTACTCGGGAGGAATTCGAAGGCGGCTCGACATTGCGCTCAACTTGATGTCAAACCCCAGGATCTTGTTTCTTGACGAGCCCACCGTGGGTATGGACATCCAGTCTCGAATGGCTATGTGGGATATGGTGAGGAAGATCCGTGACGACTTTGGAACAACCATTTTTTTGACTACGCACTATCTGGAGGAAGCCGACAATCTTAGCAATACGGTCTGCATTATGAAAGAAGGCAGGGAAGTGGCGCAGGGAACTTTGGCAGAACTGCGTTCCTATATCAGGCAGGATACGCTTCTGATCCATTTTTCTACAGACGCTGAGGCGAAAAAGCATAGGAAGGATATGAAGCCGGCATTTCCGGAATCCCAAGTGACGATTCGCAATGGGGATATCGTGGTCAATACCAAGGAGGGGCATTTGGATATGGAGCGGGCATTGGGGATTCTGCTTAAGCACAATATCCCGTTTCGCGGCATAGAGATCTCACAGCCTACCTTAGAGGATGTGTTTTTACGCCTGACGGACAAATGGAAAGCAGGTGAACAAAAGTGAGTGTTGCCACAATTTTTTATCGGAACATCAAATGGCGCTTTCATAATGCTTTTACCATAGTGATTACAATATTACAGCCTGTTTTGTGGCTGATTTTTTACAGCCGGGTTGCAGAAGGAACTTTGAGAGGTGCCGGAATAGATAATTATACGGCCTTTATCTTCCCAGGCCTGATCATGCTAGTCTGTTTCTCGGCCTGCAGCAGCAGCGGGATCATGAATTACCTGATGAAGACGGATGGCAGCTTTTACCGGGTTCTGATCGCTCCCGTTCGGAGGGGCTCCATTGTATTGGGGCAGCTTCTGGAAGCAGTATGCTGTACTTTTATAGAAGTGGGGCTTCTGGCGGTAATCAGTCTGCTGCTTTCTGCAGATGTTATGCTGGATATGCGCGGAGTCGTTCTCATCATCCTGCTGATTGCCTTGATGGCATTTTTCATGGCTGGGGTTTCTTATAGCATCAGCCTGATCCTTCCCAATGAAGTACTGTATGAAACGGTTATGAACGCAATCGTGCTTCCTGTTTTCTTTCTGAGTACGGCACTGTTCCCGGCTGATGGACTTCAAGGAGCGCTGGGGGCAGTCATCCGGCTGAACCCGCTTACACATGCCATTAATGCCATACGCTCGATGATTCTATATGGAGCCATCGACATGAAGACCATAGGGTCCGTTGGGGGGCTGTTTCTATTATTGGGAGCAGGCAGTTTTGGATGGGCGCTCTGGAATCTGAAGAAAGAGATGCGCTTGTAGCACAATCGTGCAATGTTATGGTATAATAGACATCATGCTGTCCATTTGCTGCTGGCAGAGGAGAGGCTTGAATTTAAATACCAGGAGGTAAATGAAATGAAATATGAAGGCGTATGTATTGCGGTAAAAGATGTAGAGCGTTCTAAAAGGTTCTATCAGGAACTATTTGAACTCGAGGTGTTTCAGGATTATGGCATAAATGTTTCCTTTGGCGGCCTGTCTCTGCAGCAGGAGTTTGACTGGCTGATTGGAATTCCGAAGGAGAGTGTGGCAGAAAGGTCCCATAATATGGAACTGTACTTTGAGGAAGATAATTTTGACGATTTTCTTGTTAAATTAGAAGGACGTGACGATATTAACTATATTGGAGACGGCGTTAAAGAGGCTGGGTGGGGACAACGCTCGATTCGTTTTTATGATTTGGATGGCCACATTATAGAAGTCGGCGAGAACATGAAAATGGTTGTGAAACGTTTTCTGGATTCTGGAATGTCAATGGAAGAGACTTCCAAACGGATGGATGTATCCATAGCGGATTTGGAAACGCTTCTGCGCAGTTAGCCTTCAACCGGGCGATGGTAGAAAAGGGGAAAGAATAATGAAAATAAAGAACTATATGCTGTTGGTGAAAGATCTGGAGAAATCGAAAGATTTTTATTGGAAAGTCTTGGGCCTGCGTACACTGGCTGATATGGGGATTCATGCGGTATTGACCGGAGGACTGGCATTACAGACAGAAGGAAGTTTTAAGGAATTTACCGGCAAAGAGATTTCCTATCATGGTAACGACACGGAGATATATTTTGAAGAAGATGATTTTGACAGCTTTGTGGAGAAACTTTACAGTATGGAGAAGATCGAATATGTGCATCCCGTCATGGAGCATAGCTGGGGACAAAGAGTCGTACGCTTATATGACCCGGATCACCATATCATAGAAGTAGGAGAAAACATGAAGACTGTCTGCAGGCGTTACTTAGACCAGGGAATGACGATGGAAGAGATCGCTGAAAAAATGGGGATACCGCTGAAAGCAGTTAAAGCATATGCCAGATAGAAGAGACGCTTTAGCCGAGTTTTTTCTTTATTCTTTCAGGCTTTGAATCCTTCTGCTATAGGAAGACAAACAAGGTCCTTGTCACTTTCCTGTCACTTTTCCTGGCTATTATGTTAGTATCGAACAGGAAAGGAGATACACGACTATGGAAATACTACGCTGCAGTCATCTTACAAAAATATATGGCAGCGGTTCGAATACCGTAACTGCGCTTAAGGATGTCAGTTTTTCTTTGGAACGGGGAAGCTTTACCGCAATTATCGGGGCATCCGGCTCCGGCAAATCAACGCTGCTTCACATGCTGGGAGGGGTAGACCGGCCCACCAGCGGAAGCATTTATATTGAGGATACAGACATCTCGAGCCTTGGACCGGAACAGCTTGCCGCCTTCCGGAGACGGAAGGTGGGGCTGGTGTACCAGTTCTATAACCTGATTCCCACGCTGAATGTGCGCAAGAATATCCTGCTTCCGGTATTGCTGGATAACCAGAAGCCTGATGAGGAACGGTTCGAGCAGCTTGTCACGGCGCTTGGAATTGCCGACCGCTTAAGCCATCTGCCAAGCGAACTATCAGGAGGGCAGCAGCAGAGAGTTGCGATTGCCAGAAGCCTGATTTACCACCCGGCGATTCTGCTGGCAGATGAGCCGACTGGCAATCTGGATCGGAAGAATTCGGAAGAGACGATCGAATTGCTGAAATTGTCTAACCGCCGTTATGGGCAGACGATTCTGCTGATTACCCATGATGAGAAGACTGCCCTTATGGCCGACCGGGTTATAACGCTGGAAGACGGAAAGATTCTGCATGACGAGGTGGTGGGCTGATGAAGATTCTTAGGGAATATGTGTGGGATTCCATACGGAAGAATAAAAGAACGAGCCTTGCCATAATGATCGCTTTATTTTTAATGACTACCATGATGTCTTGCTTCTGCGGGTTTGTCTATACAATGTGGACGGATGCGATTGCCCTTTCCATCAATGAGGATGGCAACTGGCACGGAGAACTGTTTGATGATACCAAAGGCGAAAGTTTGAAGCAGATAGAGAATTATGCGTCTGTACAGGCTGTACTATTAAAAGGCCCCTGGGAAGTGGCAAAACTTGAAGATACAGGGAAACGGACCTACCTGATATCCAGAGGCGCAAACAAGGAATATTGGGACTCCATGCCGGAGAAAAGCCTGATAACCCAGGGGCGCGTTCCGGCTGCGGAAGATGAGATCGTTCTTTCAAAGCAATATTTTGATGACCACCCGGAAGCGACTGTGGGAGATACGCTCACCCTTCCTACGGGGAACCGCATCTATGAAGGAAACGTGTGTATGGAGACAGAAGGCTTTCATGAGGGGGAAGCCTTTCAACAGACAGGTACGAAAGCATACAAGATTGTAGGAATTATGGATGTTGCCACATCTTCTTCGGTTCCGGCATATACCGCCATGAGTTTTCTAAACGAAGAATCGATTCAGCCTGAGGATAGCCTGACAGTCTATCTGCGGTTTGATCCTATGAGAAGTACCTATAAGGAACTTCCTGCTCTTGCAGCATCCATTGGATATGAGGCGGATGAATACGAGACGTATAATCTTAGATATAATGCAGGACTTCTGTCCAAATATGGAATTCTGCCGCCAGAGCAGATTCACAGTATAGACAGTCTGAAGATGCTGACGGTTCCCTTATTTTTTCTTGTCCTGGCCGTGCTTTTGATCGGGGTATTCGTACTGGTGATCCATAATGCATTTGCCCTGTCTGCCAATGAAAAACTTGCCCAGCTGGGCACGCTGGCGGGAATCGGGGCATCGCCGAAGCAGATCAAGGCGGCAGTGACATTGGAAGCCTTGATGCTGCTCGTGGTGCCGCTTCCTCTGGGAATCTTATGCGGCTGGCTTCTGGACGTGGAACTGATGCGCCTGATCAATCAGGCAAATGATATAGGAAGGAGCGCGCCGGATATCGTGCTGACCTTCGGGCTTCCTGCCATAGTACCGGCTATTCTTCTGTCTGTTGCCACGGCCTGGATATCTGCCAGGATACCGGCACGCAGGGTAGCCAGGCTGACGCCGGTAGAGGCGCTTAGGCAGGTGGAGACGCTAAGAGGAAAGAAGATACGAAGAAGCCGGATTTACAGCCGATTCGGAATCAGCGGGGAACTGGCCGCCAATGCGTTAACGGCGCGCCGCAGATCCTACCGCACAGCTACCATTTCGCTGTGTATGTCTTTCCTTCTGCTAACTGGGTTTCTGTATATTGTTACAACCCAGAACGCTGCCAGAGAGATCTATCAGACGCAGGAGGAAAAAGAAGGACATATTTTTCTTACGATCAGCGATGGAAGAGTGCCGGAGCAAAAGGCGCTGGATGAGATAAAAGAAGTCTCTGGAATCAGCCAGTCCGTTCTTTATAACAAGATGCCCTGCGCCACCTGGGTGACCAAAGAGCAGGCTGCGGATGATATAGACACTTATCTGGGAGGCTTTGATGAGATTGTATCGGAGAAGAAGTATACGCCGATTAAGCGGGACGGAAAGTACAGAATCTATTCCCAGTTGATTGGGCTTGAAGAAGAAAGCTTTCGGGAATACTGCCGGGAACTTGGGATAGATCCGGAGCCATACCTGGAAGATGGGAGCAAGGCGCTGATTTATAACCAGACTGCAGATCCTCATGCCAGTACGAGAAAGAAAAAAATTTACAGAGAAATGCTAAAAATCCAGACAGGACAGGAGATTCCATTTACGGAGAAGGCATATGATGAAGATAAAGGCGATTATCAGTTCCAGCTAACAGCAGGGGAGATTGTAGAGAAACTGCCGACAGAAGGACTGGGACTGCCCAGGTTTACGCTGATAGCAATCTTGCCGATGAAACATGTCAGAGAAATTGCGGCAAACTGTAGCGAAAAAAGGCGCTTTACCGCAACGGCGGTCTATGGAAACTTTATGACGGATAGTTCCACAGGCGTGTCTTATTCCAGAATCCAGGAGGTATCCAAAAGCATCGAGGAGATTGTGGGACGCTACTATGGCAGCGGGGACTATATGGTCTCAGACTTGGCACAGAAAAAGGAAATGATGGATCAGGCAAATGGGGTCATATCTACGGTCATCGCTTTCCTGACGGGACTGCTGGCGCTGATCGGACTGTCCAATGTATGGGCCAGCATATCAGGTAACCTTCGCCAGAGGAGCAGGGAGTTTGCCATGCTTAAGTCGGTAGGGCTCTCACCGCTAAAACTGCGCCGCATGCTGCTCCTGGAGGGATTGAATCTGGGCCTGAAGCCCTTGCTCTACAGCCTTCCATTCCAGGCGGCCGTTCTGGCAGGCTTCCTGTATCTCAATGAAGTAAGCCTTGGGGAATACCTGCCCTATGCGCCTTACGCGGCCGTCCTTGGCTATACAGGCCTCGTCCTTGCCTGCATCATTGGGGCATACGTTGCAGGTGACAGGAGAATCCAGAGACAGAATATTATTGACGCGATCAAGGATGAGACGATCTGACAGGGTCAGTCCTTGTAGAATCTTATAATGAAGCGGGCATGTCCGGCCGGAGAGTTTTCGGCGTGGACATGTCCGTTCTGCGCTTCCAGGATCAGCCGGGAAAGAGCAAGCCCGATGCCGGCGCTGTCTTTCGCTGCGTGTTCTCCGCGGTAGAATCTGTCAAACAGATGGGGAAGATCCTTTTTGGAGAAGCCGCAGCCGCCATCCTCTATAAGAATCTGAGTATAGATCGGGTTCTGTCCGTATTCGATCTGGATAGTGCCTTGATCCGGCGTATGCTCGACGCAGTTTTTCAGGATATTGATGAACGCCTCCGAGGTCCATTGCATGTCTGCGTTTATTCGAATGTCTGCAGGTGCCTTCTGGCCTTCGCAGACCGCCCTTTGAATCGTCAGTTTGATCTGCTTTTGATCCATCATCTCTTTTAGGGGACCGGCAGCCTCATAGAGCAGTTCCTCTACGCCCAGATCCTGCCGGCAGAATTCCAGAGTGTGGGAATCCAGTCTGGCCAGAACCAGAAGTCCGTCTGCAAGTCCTTTCAGACGCTCAATCTGGCGTCTCAGACGCTCCAAGTATTCTTCCTCCTCCTTGCGGGAAGGTTCCAGAAGTTCTGCCATCAGAGACATGGAAGTAAGAGGGGTCTTTAACTGGTGGGCGATATCCGCAATCCTTGCGGCCAGGATCTGGTGGTCTTTTACCGCGTCTTCCTTTGTCGAGGCAAGGGAGGCAACCGTTTTATATATGGCGTCTTCCAGATGGGAGAAGGCGTCCTCCCTGCGGGTAAGCAGCACGGCCTTTCCGCTGTCTGCAGCCTGCAAGTAAGCGGCCAGTTCCCGGATCCTTTTCTCCTGGTACTTCCAATCCCGTCTGCGTATATAGAACACGGCACATCCTGCCGCTTCAAAAAGTATCAGGCAAAAAACGATGGTGTAAGGCAGAATCAGCGGCATCGTACCCCATCGGTGATGGCCGTACTGTTCCAGATAGCGCCTTCCTTCCTTAAAGTCCTCTTTATTCTCCGTTTGAAGCCTGTCCTTCATCGCCGCCGGGAGAGATTGCCCTTCCAGAATTGCTCCCGTTAAGCGGGCGGTGAAGCCGTATTCATGGGAACTTAAAATAGCGGCGCAAAGAAAGCCTGCTGCCAGGCCGGGAAGCAGCCAGAGCAGGCAGGAGGCAAGAAATGCTTTCATCCCTTGTTTCTTCATACAATCTCCTCCATCCGATAGCCGATGCCGCGGATCGTTACGATATGCCGCGTGTCATTCAGTTTTTTCCGCAGCCGCCTCATCGTTACCGTCAGCGTATTATCGTTAACAAAGTTCCCGTCTGCATCCCATAGCCGTTCCAGAATCAGATTTCGGGGCAGCGTACGGCCCTTGTTCTCCAAGAGTATATGGAGAAGGCGGTATTCAAGGGCAGTCAGAGTGACCGGCTCTCCGTTAAGATATCCCTGCATTTTATCCTTGTCGAGGGAAATATCCCCGCAGACGAGTACCGGCTGCCTGTCCTCCGGAAGCCTGCGAAGCACGGCGGCAATCCTGGATTCCAGCACAGCGATATGAAAGGGCTTGGTGATATAGTCATCCGCTCCCATGTCAAGTCCCCTGGTAATATCCATTACACTGTCGCGCACGGTCAGGAAGATAATCGGGGTATCTGCCTGCTCCTTCACCCATCTGCAGAAATCGTACCCGCTTCCGTCGGGGAGATTTAAGTCCAGCAGGATCAGACGAATATCGGAGGAAAAGAGTTTCCTCCCTTGCTCGATCGAAGGGCATGTGATGCAATCATATCCTTTTCGCTTTAAAGCCGCCTCAATGCCAAAGGAAATCGTGTCATCGTCTTCCAACAATAATATTTTAATCAAAAGTTCCACCACCTGAGAAATGAAATGTACGGCAAAGCCGCCATACTGTATATTATAACGCATAGGATGGGAATTGCCAGAAGGGATATAAAATACGCAGAATTTTCTGGTTGACTCTCACGCTGCGTCATAGGGTATGATAAAATCATCAAGAACAGGAGGAACACGGTATATGAGGACAGTAAAAGAAGTTTCAAAGATCACAGGTATCAGCGTACGTACGCTTCATTATTATGATGAGATCGGACTATTTAAGCCGACTCTTGTCAGCGAGGCGGGATACCGGCTTTATGACGATAAGGCATTGGAGATCTTACAGCAGATACTGTTCTTTCGAGAATTCGATATGCCCCTTAAGGAGATTAAGGCGGTCCTTAAAAATCCTGATCTTGATAAGAATGAACTGCTGAAGAGCCAGCAAAAACTGCTGATCTTAAAAAAAGAAAGGCTTGAGCGGATCATCGGCAGTATCGATGACATTCTGAAAGGAGAGAATAAGATGGATTTCGAGGTTTTTGATAAGACGGATATCGAGCAGATGTATAACGATATGTTAAAAAATATGACAGATGAGCAAAAGGATATATTTATTAAGGAATACGGGAGTATGGAGGCGTTTGAGCAGCATTTCCTTGACAGCGCCGCCAGCCCGCAGGCCCAGAAGAACTTTGAAAAGGTGGTGGAATGGTACGGGGATAAGGAGAGAGCCATGACTGCTGCCGCCAATCCTGAAAACCCTGAGATTTTGGAAGCATACCAAAAGAGGCTGGATGCGGCGACGGAAAAACTCGTATCCAGAATGGGAGCGGACGTAGATTCATTTGAAGTAAAAGAGGTTGTGGGGGAGATAGATTTTGTATCAAAACAGTTATATCAAATGAAAGATGTATCTGCATTTATGCTTGATATGGCAGACATGTATCTGAAAAATGAAACATTGCAGAAGAGTACGGATCAAAAATATGGAGAGGGAGCGTCGGTATTTATCGGAAGGGCGCTGAGAACGTTCTATAAAGGATAGTATAAAGGCGGCTGGCGGATGTCAGCCGCCTTTTGACGCATGAGAAGCCTGGTAAATCAAACAGTATATTTTTCTTTCGAAATTTGCTATAATAGTATTGGTTTGATGATATTGGAACTGGCTAAGCAATTTTAGCAAAGAAAATGTGAAAAAGGAACGGGATGAAAATGGGATTGTTAGGATTCAATTCAGAACCAGAATTCCAGAAACTCTCTGACATGGTTGCCGGATGCCAGAACAGCGAAGCTGCCAGGCGGCAAGGCGGATTCTGCATGCCGGAATGGAATCTGGCAAAGGAATACGCAGAATTTACGACGGACTATCTATATGCGTCCTGGACTCTGGGCGATAAGAAAATATTTGAGGATTATGCCCGGTGGCTGTATCAGCTGCTCTGTCCTGTGATTGCATCGGATGAAAGAGGCAGGGTATGCGCGCTGCTGATGGAGCATTTCCAGGCAGTCAAGGAGTGCGTGGGGAAGACAATGTCCGGAAGCAGGCAAAGGGAACTGGAAGAAATTGTAAGCAAAGGGATGGAAGCAGTGCTGGCCGAGGAGGCAAAAGCATGCACGCACAGCGAGTGGGAAAAGGGGAAATACAAGGAAGAAAGAGCCTCCTATCTGAATTCGCTGATGGAGTCAGACACCAGAAAGGCGGTCGCTTTGGTAGGAAACTTTCTCCAGTCCGATATCCCGCTTCCGGATATCTGTGTGGATATTCTTGGAAAAACCATGGAGGAAGTGGGCGAACTATGGCATAGCCATAAGATATCCGTAGATATGGAACATTACTGTACAGCCACGACCCAGACAGCGATGTCGCAGATGTATCCGGCCATCTTTCAAAGCAGTCGCAAAGGAAAGAAGATGGTGGTGGCCTGCGTAGGCGGCGAACTGCATGAGATGGGAGCCCGGATGGTGGCGGATCTCTTTGAATATGCGGGCTGGGACAGCGTCTATCTTGGAGCGGCGTCATATGAGGAGTTACATAAGGCCGCAGAGGAAGAAAAGCCGGCTCTGATAGCGCTTTCGATTACCATGCCTCAGTACTTGGTGGAGTGCATGGATAGTGTGAAGAGGCTTAAAGAGGCATTTACGGATATTCGGATTGCGGTTGGAGGACACGCATTGGAAAGTTTGAGCGAAATACAAAAGGACTGGAGGATTGACGTATATACCCGTGATGCAAGGGAACTGGTGGCATGGGCGGAGAATATGCCGGAAGAAAAGATATGATGGTCTATATTGCTTTATGCGATGCACGTTGGAATATCAGAAAGGTGATCCGCAGCATCCCCGCGTGCCTGGCCCGGGAAGGACAAGACGCGCGGGAGATCTTTACAGATCAGGACTGTCTGGACAGGCTGATGCAGAAGAGTGCGGGAGGAAGCGCGACGCAGCGCCTTAAGCTTCGGGGAGCAGATGGCAGGATGGCTTTTGCAACGGTTAAGGCAGTAAAAGAACAGGTTCTGCTGCTTGTGTATGAGATGGAAGACAAGAGTCAGCTTCCTCAGATGACGGAAGCCCAGCTCTGCGCGCTGGATGAACTGCCGGGCATGAACACTGGCCCATATGGAAATGAATTCTATGAGATTCAGAAGATGAATAACCGCCTCGTTGATTCCAAGCGTTCGCTTGCCAAGGCAAACATGCAATTGAAAGAAACCTTGGAGCAAATACGCAAGGCTGAAAATATCATTGAGATACTAGAACGGGATCCGATCACGAACCTTCTTACTGAAAAAGCCTTTTATGAAAAGGCAGATAGGATACTGAAAGAGAATCCCGATCAGGATTTCGATATCATAGCCGTGGATATTGAAAGATTCAAAATTGTGAATGATGCGTTCGGAACGGCCGCGGGCAACCAGCTGCTTTGCGATCTGTCCGCCTGCCTTCTGGATGTGGGGGGAGGGGAATTATCGCTGTCTGCCAGAATCAGGGCAGATCTGTTCGCCGTGCTGGCGCCCCATCAAGAAGCGCGGTACAAGTCGCTGGAGGACAGCCTTGGAAAATTCGCTGACAGTTATTCACTGCCTGCCCGTATCGAAGTTAAGGCAGGAATCTACAGGATTGAAGAACGAGATATCTCTACGGCAAGAATGTGCGACCGGGCATTTATCGCAGTCGAAAGCATTAAGGGAATATTTTCAAAGAGGCTGGCCTACTATGACGATTCCATGCGCCGCAAGATGCTTATGGAACAGAAGATATTAGATACCATGGTGGAATCTCTTTTAAGGGAGGATTTCCTGGTCTATCTGCAGCCCAAGGTACAATTAGGGACTGGGAAGATGATAGGAGCGGAGGCGCTGGTAAGATGGCGGCACCCGGAACTGGGAATGATCTCCCCGGCTGAGTTCATCCCTGTCTTTGAGAAGAACGGATTCATCTATTCTCTGGACATGTACGTATGTAGAAAGGCCTGCGAGATACTGGAAAGATGGAAAGCGACCGGTATGCACGGAATTCCTATAGCGGTAAATGTATCCAGGATGGATATCTATCACGGAGACCTGCCGGAGCAGTTTGGCAAACTGATTGAAACTTATGGACTGAAGCCGCAGGATCTGCATCTTGAGATTACAGAGTCAGCTTATATATCGGACTCCCAGCAGCTTCTTGCGGTGGTGGAAAGGCTTCGGGATTCCGGGTTTGTAGTTGAGATGGATGATTTCGGAAGCGGATATTCCTCTCTCAACACGCTGTCCGAACTTCCTATAGATGTTCTGAAGCTGGATCTTAAGTTTCTGCGGGAGGAGACGGAAACGAAGCGCAGGCACGCGACGATGCAGGCGGTCATCAATCTGGCGCTGGAGCTGGGACTTCAAGTGATCGCCGAAGGGGTCGAGACAAAGCAGCAGGCGCAGCGCCTGGCTTTAATGGGTTGCCAGTATGCCCAGGGCTATTATTATGGGCATCCAATGCCACAGGAGGAATTTGAGGAACATTTCATGGACTGCTGCATATGATGTTGCAAGGAGTGTGATGAAATGTTTAAAGTGATTCAAGGAATACCGTCTGCTCATGCAGCCATCAAAGGCAGCGAGACATATGAATCGATCCGGGGAAATGTCTATCTGTATGAAGTATACGGAGGGACGGTTCTTATGGGTGAAATCTATGGAATCCCCCCGGAACTGGAAAGGGAGAGCGGCGGCTTCTACGGCTTCCATATTCATGAAGGAGGCAGCTGTACGGGAAATTCACAGGATGAATTTGCGGATGCCAAGAGCCATTATAATCCCAAAGGGGTGCCTCATCCCAGGCATGCGGGTGATCTTCCGCCGCTAATGAGTCACAACGGTATTGCATGGATGGAGGTATATACCGGGAGATTTTATCCGGAAGAAGTGATTGGAAGGACGATCGTTGTCCATGGGATGCCGGATGATTTCAGAAGCCAGCCATCCGGGGACTCGGGAGACAAGATCGCCTGCGGAGAGATCATGGCATGGGAAGAATAGGATAAGAGCCATATAACAGGCAGAGGATATACAAGGAGGGAAGGCAATGGCACAGAAGAAGCTTGCCTGGGGATATACGACAGGAACATGTGCCCAGGCAGCAACCAAGGCGGCAATGCAGATGCTGTTTACCGGGGAGCAGGCAGATCATATACAAGTAGGGCTTCCCAACGGGGAGATGCTTACCCTTGAACTCTATGACATAAAAATAGCGTACGCCGCGCAGGAAGACAGATTACCTTCCAGCGTATCCTGCGCGGTTAAAAAGGATAGCGGGGATGACCCGGATATCACCGACGGCGTGCTGGTATATAGCAAGGTACAGCGGACGAAAGGAAGAGAAAGAGTCCTGCGGGGCGGACAGGGGATTGGCCAAGTAACGAAGCCAGGGCTGGAGCAGCCGATAGGAAGCCCGGCCATCAACCAGGTGCCGCGGAAGATGATCCTGCAGGAGGTGGGGGAAGCCTGTGAAGAAGCAGGATATAGCGGTGGCATCGAGGTAGAGATATCCATCCCGGATGGAGAGAGGCTGGCACGAAAGACCTTTAACCCAAGGCTTGGCATTACAGGCGGCCTGTCCATACTGGGGACAAGCGGCCGGGTAGAGCCGATGAGCGAGCAGGCACTGATCGATACGATACGGCTGGAGATTCAGGTAAGGATGGCCGGGGGAAGCCGGCATCTGGTCATTGCGCCGGGGAATTATGGCCTTACGTTTTTGAGGGATGCCTACGGCATCGAAGAAAAGGCTGTTATCAAATGCAGCAATTATATTGGACAGACCCTGGATATGGCATCGGAACAAGGCTGCAAGGGAATTCTGGTGGCAGGCCATATCGGAAAATTGATCAAGGTGGCGGGCGGGATCATGAATACCCATTCCAGATGGGCAGACTGCCGGATGGAGATTCTGGCATCTGCGGCTCTTCGGGCAGGTCTTTCTGGGAAGCAATCCAGGAGGCTGCTGGAAGCCATGACCACGGACGATGCCCTTGCCATGCTAAGCGACGGGGAACGCCGTATGGTGATGGAGCAAGTCATGGGCCAGATACAAAGATACCTCGAATACCGCGCAGGAGAGGAAATGGAGACAGGAGCGGTCGTTTTCTCCAATGTATACGGAATATTGGGCAAGACTGATCTTGCGGATGACCTTCTAAGAAGAGCGGTGGCAGACCTGGAACAAGACGGGAAAAAATAGAGAAAGACAGTTGAAGCGAGAGAGGGATACAAATGGCAGGAAAGTTATATGGAGTAGGAGTAGGGCCCGGGGATCCGGGACTTCTTACGTTAAAGGCAGTTCAGGTGATAAAGGCATGCGACGTTATTGCGGTCCCGGGGAAAGAGCCGGAAAATACGGTGGCATACCAGATCGCGTCAGGTGCCTGCCCGGCAATTCGAAAAAAGGAGATACTGGGAATCCATATGCCTATGACGAAGGATAAGGACAGGTTAAAAAAGAGTCATGCAGATGGAGCACGAATATTGGAAGCGTATCTGGATCAAGGAAAGGCGGTGGCATTTCTGACCCTTGGCGATCCTACGGTTTACTCTACCTACATCTATCTGCACAATATTGTGAAGGAGGCAGGATATGAGACCGAGATTGTGAGCGGTGTCACCTCTTTTTGCGCCGCTGCCGCGCGGCTTGAGATGGATATTGCCAGCAAGGCGCAGCAGATCCATATCATACCGGCTTCCTATCAGATCGAGGAGGCGCTGCGGCTTCCAGGCACCAAAGTGCTAATGAAGGCAGGAGGAAAGCTTCCGGAAGTAAAAGAGGTATTAAAGCATCATCCGGCCGAAGTGACGATGGTTGAAAACTGCGGGATGGAGCAGGAAAGAATTTATTATGGGGCAGAGCAGATACCGGAAGATGCCGGATATTACACGCTGCTGTTTGTAAAAGAAGAAGGAGAGCCATTATGATACATTTTGTTGGAGCAGGCCCGGGGGCGGAAGATCTGATTACCGTCCGGGGCCAGCGTCTTCTTAGAGAGGCGGACGTAATCATATATGCAGGATCCCTTGTAAATCCGGGACTGCTAAAAGAAGCGGGGGAAGCGTGCAGAATCTATAACAGCGCGGTAATGACGCTGGAGGAAGTGATAGCGGTCATGAAGCAGGCGGAGGCAGAAGGGCTTAAGACTGTCCGGCTTCACACCGGGGATCCTTGCCTGTATGGCGCGATCCGGGAGCAGATGGATATTCTGGATCAGCTGGGGATCTCTTATGAATCCTGTCCTGGCGTCAGTTCATTCTGCGCGGCAGCGGCAGCATTGAACCTGGAATATACATTGCCGGAAGTATCCCAGAGCGTGGTGATTACCAGGATGGAGGGAAGGACGCCGGTTCCGGAGAAAGAACGGATCGCATCCTTTGCATCCCATGGCGCGACTATGGTATTATTCTTAAGTACAGGACTGCTTAAGGAACTGACGGATCAGCTGATTGCGGGAGGATATCGCCAGGATACGCCGGCGGCAATCGTATTCAAAGCCAGCTGGCCGGAGGAAGAGACGCATATCTGTACGGTTGGAACATTAGAGGAGACAGCAAAAAAATACGGGATTACGAAGACTGCGCTGATCATCGTAGGAGAAGTGGTGCTTCATCAGGACTATGAAAGATCCAGACTCTATGACCCATCATTTACGACAGAGTACCGAAAGGCCGGACATCCATGGAATCAGCAGGAAGCGGGCGATGGGAAGGATTGAATCAGGGAACGAGGAAGGACAGGCAGGATGCAGATAGCAGTGATCAGTTTTACCAGAAATGGGAAAGAACTTGCGGACAAGATTGCCGGATATTTATCTGAAGAAGGATATGAAGTAACAACAGATATCAAATGCAATGGAGTACAGGGTTCCATAACAGAATCCCTGGGCGAATGGACGGGGCGGATGTTTCGAAAGCGCGATGCCCTGATCTATGTTGGCGCAGCAGGAATCGCCGTGCGCGCGATAGCTCCTTATGTGGAATCCAAGACGAGCGATCCGGCCGTGCTGGTGGCAGACGAAAAAGGCAGCTACATGATTCCGATTCTGTCCGGGCACATAGGCGGCGCCAATGAATTGGCTGTTTCGCTTGCCGCCAGAATAGGAGGAACGCCTGTGATCACTACGGCTACGGATATTCATCACCTGTGGGCAGTGGATAAGTTTGCCCAGGAGAATCATCTGTGGATTGAGGACATGGCGAAGGCTAAGCGGATATCGGCCAGATTATTGGCGGGCGAGGAAATCATCGTGGATTGTACCTGTGAAGAGAACCAGATAAAGGGCGAACCTCCAAAGGGAATCCGGATGATGGATGTACAAAGCCAGGAGAAAGAGCCGGACATATGCATCGGCATCCGCAAAAATCCCGGCTGGAGGCATACGCTGTATCTGGTGCCCCGGGCAGCGGTTGTTGGAATCGGATGCAGAAAGGGGACGGACGCGGGAAAGATAGAGAAGGCAATTGAGCGTACTTTAAATAGAGAAGGCATTTTTCAAAGCAGCCTTTGCAAACTGGCAAGTATCGATATAAAAGCTGGGGAAGAAGGGATTCTGAGGTATTGCAGAAACCATTCCCTGGAATTGGAAACTTACAGCGCCGGAGAACTTCTAAAGGCAGAAGGGGAATTCCATGCTTCTGCGTTTGTAGAAAAGATTACAGGAATTGATAACGTATGTGAAAGAAGCGCCGTATATGCCAGCGGCAATGGCAGGCTGGCGGTAGAGAAGCAAGTGGATGACGGAGTTACGGTAGCAATTGCGCAGAGGGATTGGGGGATTATGTTTGAATAAGATCTATGTAGTGGGAATGGGCCCGGGTGCCTATGAGCAGATGACGGTGAAGGCCGTTCGGGCTATAGAAATGAGCCAGGTAATTGTTGGATATACTGTGTATACGGATTTGCTGAAAAAGGAGTTTCCGGACAAGGAATATCGGAATACGCCTATGCGGCAGGAAGTAGAGCGCTGCCGCATGGCTTATGAGGAAGCGGCGGCAGGAAAGAAGGTGGCCATGGTATGCAGCGGAGATGCCGGCATCTATGGGATGGCAGGCCTGATGTATGAGGTTGGGACGGAGTATCCCCAGGTGGAGCTGGAGATTATTCCCGGCGTCACGGCCGCGCTGGGAGGGGCGGCTGTATTGGGCGCGCCTTTGGGGCATGACTGCTGTATGATCAGCCTGAGCGATCTTCTGACCCCCTGGGAGCAGATTGAAAAAAGAATTGTGTCTGCCTCTTTGGCAGACTTTGTAATCTGCCTGTACAACCCTTCCAGCAAGAAGCGGAGCGACTATCTGCGGAAAGCCTGTGATCTGATGCTTTCCTATAAAGAAAAGGATACGGTCTGCGGCATTGTAAAGAATATAGCAAGAGAAGGCGAGAGCATGGAGATATTGAGCCTGCAGGAACTCAAAGACGCAAAGGCGGATATGTTTTCTACCGTGTTCATAGGAAACTGCAAGACAAGGGTTATTGACGGCAAGATGATAACGCCGAGAGGATACCAGTATGAAAGAGAGTAAAATTCTGTTGTTCGCGGGAACGACAGAGGGAAGAGAATTAGCAGAATATCTGGTGGAGCGTAAAGTCAAAGTCCATGCATGCGTGGCAACGCCCTATGGGGAGAGCCTGCTTCCTAAAAACAGGCTTTTGAGCATATCCCACCAAAGGCTGGACGAATGCCAGATGCGGGAGCTTATAAAGGAATTTGCCCCCCGCTATGTGGTAGATGCGACACATCCTTTCGCAAAGGAAGTGACAGAGAATATCAAGCGTGCCTGCATAGAGGTGAAAGCTCCATATATAAGGCTTCTCCGGGAGGCAGGACAGGCAGGGGAGTCTGTGTGCGTAGAGGATGTGGAGGCAGCCGTGGAATACCTGGAGGGTACCAGCGGAAATATTCTGGTTACGACAGGAAGCAAAGAACTGGAGAACTATACCAGGCTGACCGATTACCAGGAACGTATCTTTGCCAGAGTCCTGTCTGTAGGGGATGTGGCAGTTAAGTGCGAGGAACTGGGAATCCGGGGCCGCCACCTCATCTGTATGCAGGGACCGTTTTCTGTGGAAATGAACCTGGCGATGTTAAGAGAATACAAGATTTCCTATCTGGTAACGAAGGAATCCGGCATTGCCGGCGGATATCCGCAAAAATGCGAGGCAGCAGCCATGGCCGGCGTTGGCCTGGTGGTGATAGGAAGGCCCCAGCAGGAAGCGGGAATGAGTCTGGAGGAAGTTATTAAGTTTCTTAAAAATGAAATAAATTTACAGGACAAGTGGAAAGTTTCTCTGGTGGGTATTGGAATGGGAACGGCGGAGACCTTGACGGCAGAGGGAAAAGAGGCGTGCAAGAAGGCCCGGCTGCTGATCGGTGCAAAAAGGATGCTGGAAACAGCCGATCAGCGGCAGCATACGTATGCTTCCTATCAGCCGGAGGAAATCGTCAATTATATCAAAGAACATCCCGAATATGAGAATGTAGCCGTGCTTTTGTCCGGGGATGCGGGATTCTACAGTGGGGCTTCCAGGCTTCTTAAGAGGCTGGAAGACGAGCCTCAGATAGAGGCCAGGGTCATTCCAGGCATTTCTTCCGTGGCGTATTTTTGCGCGAAACTCGGCGTATCCTGGGAGGATGCGGCACTAAGAAGCCTGCATGGAAGGCAGGATAATATCCTTGCAGCAGTCAGGGAGCATGAAAAGACGGTGATCCTGGCAGGATCAGCCCAGAGTGTTCGAAGCCTTTGCAGAAAACTGGCAGAATACGGATATGGGAGCCTGAAGGTCTGCGTAGGCGCAGATCTTTCCTATGACACCGAGAAGATCATAGAAGGAACGGCAGAATCCCTTCAGGAATACCAGGGGGCAGATCTTGCCGTAATCTATGTGGAGAATCCGGATACTTGCAAAGGAATGGCAGTGCATGGATTGCCGGATGGCGAATTTATGCGGGGAGATGTCCCCATGACGAAAGAGGAAGTAAGAAGCATCTCTCTCTCAAAACTGCGTCTCGCGAAGGATTCCGTGGTCTACGATGTAGGCGCGGGCACCGGTTCCGTAGCGGTGGAGGCTGCGCTTAGGGTGACGGATGGAATCGTATATGCCGTTGAGAAAAAGGAAGAGGCCATTGAATTGATTGAAAAGAACCAAAAGAAGATGAAGGCAGATAATCTGGTGATCGTAAAGGGTGAGGCCCCGGATGCGCTTTTGGGCCTTCCGGCGCCGGACTGCGTATTCATCGGCGGCAGCACGGGGAATCTGAAAGGAATCCTGGATACGGTCTATCAGAAGAATAAAAAGGCGCGGGTAGTCATTAATACGATCACGCTGGAAACGTTAACGGAAGCAAAACACTGTATGGAGGAACTGCCAGTCGCGGAAGAAGAGATCGTCCAGATCTCTGTATCCAGATCGAAGAAGGCCGGGAGGTATCACATGATGCTGGGGCTGAACCCGGTGACGGTGATTAGTTTTACATTGCATGGGAAGAAGGATGAAGAAGCATGAGCGTAATACGTGTGCCAAGACTGATGATGACAGCCTTAAGCAGCGCAACGGGAAAGACGATGATCACCTGCGGGATTCTACAGGCGTTGAAGAATCGAGGCGTAAGATGTGCTCCCTTTAAGTGCGGCCCCGATTACATAGATCCGATGTTCCATAAAGCGGTGCTGGGGATGGACAGCGAGAATCTGGATACGTTCCTGTGCGGCAGGGACGAAGTGCGCTCCATCCTGGCAAGAAGAGGAAGGGGAATGGAGATTGCCCTGATCGAAGGGGTGATGGGGTATTATGACGGCCTGGGAGGAATATCCTGCGAGGCCAGCGCCTATGACGTGGCGGATGCCACGGATACGCCGGCGGTATTGATCGTGGACTGCAAGGGGGCAAGCAAGTCTGTCATACCTGTGATCCAGGGGATTCTTAACTACCAGGAAGACAGCCATATCAAAGGAGTTATCTTAAACCGCCTGTCCCCGATGATGTATGGGCGGATGAAAGAGATGATAGAAAAAGAAACGAGGATAGAAGTCCTGGGGTATGTGCCTGTCCTTGAAGACTGCGAACTTGAGAGCAGGCATCTGGGATTGAAGATGCCGCATGAAGTAGATGGACTTGAAGAGCGGCTGCTTCGGATCAGCCGGACGCTGGAAGAGACGCTGGAGATCGACAGGATGCTTAGCCTTGCAGAGACTGCGCCAGAGATAGAGGTGCAGGAAGAACAGGCAAGCGGCAGGAATAGGAAGACAGGCAGAACTGAAGAAGTCCGGGTCGGACTTGCCAGGGATGAGGCTTTCTGCTTTATGTACCAGGAGAATCTCCGCCTGCTTCAGGACTGGGGGATCCGCCTGGTTCCCTTTTCTCCGCTCCATGATGCGGCTTTGCCGGCAGATCTGCACGGCCTTCTGCTATACGGCGGCTACCCGGAACTTTATGCCCAGACCCTTAGCAGGAATGTCGGAATGCGTGAGAGCATTCGCCGGGCAGTCACGGGAGGGATGCCCTGCATGGCAGAGTGCGGAGGATTCATGTATCTGATGGAAGAGATGGAGGATGCGGATGGAAAACGCTATCCCATGGCTGGAGTCCTGGAAGGGAAATGCTATCCCACTCCAAGGCTTAAGCGGTTCGGATATATTACATTGACGGGCGGGCAGGCATTTGGAAAAGATGTCGGCGATATACCGGCCCATGAATTTCATTATTATGACGCTGACAGATGCGGGGAAGGGTACACGGCCAGGAAGCCGCTGTCTGAGCGTTCCTGGAAATGCATGGTCAGCACGGACACTATGCTTGCAGGATATCCCCATATCCATTACGATGGAAACCAGGAAGTTGCCAGAGCATTTCTGGAAGCATGCAGAAAGAGGAAGAATGATGACCATAGAGAAGATAATAGATAGTATAGAGCCCATTGACAGGAAGGCGATGGAAGAAGCGGGGAAGCGCTGGAATTCCATTGCCAAGCCCCTCCACAGCCTGGGAAGGCTGGAAGAAGATATAATAAAGGTTGCCGGCATGACCGGAAATGCAGATGTGCGCCTGGACAAAAAGGCGCTGATCGTGATGTGCGCAGACAACGGCGTGGTAGAGGAAGGCGTGACGCAGACCGGTCAGGAAGTGACGGCGATCGTAGCAGAGAATTTCCTTACCGGCAATACCAGCGCGGCGATCATGTGCAAGAAGGCAGGAGTGGATTTGTTTCCGATTGACATTGGAATGGCTGCGGCTACGAAGGTTCCGGATTATAAAGTTGCCTATGGAACCAGGAACATTGCCTTGGGACCGGCCATGTCCAGGGAAGAAGCCGTACAGGCAGTGATGACAGGCGTCAAGCTGGCCGGGAAGGCAAAAAATGAAGGCTACCAGATTCTGGCTACCGGCGAGATGGGAATCGGCAACACCACCACCAGCAGCGCCATAGCCAGCGTGCTTACCGGATGTTCGCCAGAGCAGATGACCGGGCGGGGAGCCGGACTTAGTACGGATGGACTGAGGCGAAAGGTTGAAGCAATCAAGAAGGCAATCGCTGTGAACCGGCCAGATAAGGCGGATGCGCTGGATGTCCTTTCAAAGGTAGGCGGATTCGATATCTGCGGTATGGCAGGGATATTTTTAGGCGGCGCGTACTACAAGGTTCCCGTGGTGATGGACGGATTCATATCTGCGGCGGCAGCCTTGGCGGCAGTCCGGATGTGCCCGGCCGCAGGCGGATACATCCTCGCATCCCATGCGTCGAAAGAACCGGGGATGCAGGCCCTTCTTAAGGAACTTGACATGTCGGCGCCCTTGTGCTGCAGCATGAGCCTAGGGGAGGGAACCGGCGCAGTGGCGTATCTTCCAATTCTTGAGATGGCAGCAGAAGTGTACCGGAAGATGAGTACATTCAGCGACAACAAGATTGAAGACTATAAGGAACTAGGAGAAGAGTCATGATACATCTGATCACAGGAGGGAGCGCAAGCGGCAAGTCCGCCTATGCAGAAGACTGGCTTCTTGGAGCGGAAGGCGAAGCTAGAAAAAGTGCAGCCAATGATTATGCCTCCAAAGACGTATATCTTTATGTGGCGACTATGATCCCCTATGGCAGGGAGACAATGGAAAAGATCCTGCGCCATAGACGCCTGCGGGAAGGAAAGGGATTCGTCACCCTGGAGTGCCCGAGAAACCTGGCAGACGCCAATATTCCCGGGAACCGGGGAGTCCTGCTGGAGTGCGTCTCCAATCTTGCGGCAAACGAACTCTATGGACAGAATGGAAGGATAAAGGACGTAAAGGAAACCCGGGAAGCAATTCTAAAAGGCATCCGGCATCTGGCGGAGTATACGGATCGTCTGGCTATCGTGACGAATGAAGTGAATTGTGATGTGAATGACTATAGCAAGGAGACAGAAGAATACCGGATGCTTATAGGCCAGGTCAACCAGAAGATCGCTGACATGGCGGATATGGTAACAGAGGTCGTCTATGGAATACCGGTGGAGATAAAAAGATCATGAAACGATTATGGAACAGTTTTAAAATAGCATTTTCCATGTATAGCAGGATTCCCATGCCGCACAGCGAATGGACAGAGGAAAATACATCCTATGCTATGTGTTTTTTTCCATGGATAGGCGGTATTATAGGGATCGTAACATGGGGGATTTATCATCTGGAAGAATGGCTCGCAAGTTATGGGATTGATTATGGAAGCCTGTTTTTCACCATACTGATGGTAGTGGCGCCAATCATCATTACTGGGGGCATCCACATGGACGGCTTTTTGGATACTCAGGACGCCCTCAGTTCTTACCAGCCGAGGGAGCGCAGGCTGGAGATTCTGAAGGATTCCCATGCAGGAGCCTTTGCGATCATATCCTGCGCAGTCTATCTAATGCTGTATGTGGCAGTCTATTCTGCCTTGACTTCCCGCGCTGTCGTAGTGATTGGATTCGGATTCATGTTATCCAGGACCTTAAGCGGACTGTCGGTCATCACATTTCCGCAGGCGCGTCAAAAGGGGCTTGCCGCCACATTTTCCCAGAATGCGGCGAGGAAGGCCACCAGAAGCGTTCTGCTCTTATATCTGGCAGGACTGATCGCAGCGATGCTGGCGGCAGGAGGGCTTGCAGGCGCAGGCGCGCTTCTGGGGGCAGGAGGAATGTATCTGTATTATTATCGCATGTCCCTTAAGAAATTTGGCGGGATTACCGGGGATCTGGCGGGATACTTCCTGCAGATGTGTGAATTGATTATGGCGGCCTGCGTGATTCTTGTGGAAGGAGTGTTAAGATGATACTGATTGTTGGCGGAGCATACCAGGGGAAGGCGGCATTTGCAGAGAGCCTGTTTCCAAAGATCAGGTGGACGGACGGGGAAACTTGCGACTTTGCGGATCTCTATGAGTGCCAGGGCATTTTACGATTTCATGCTTATATCCGGCGGATGCTGGAAAAAGGACAGGATGTGGATGATCTTGCGGAGAAGCTGATGCGAAGGAACCCCGGGGCGGTGGTCATAACCGATGAGATCGGCTATGGAATCGTGCCGGTAGACGCCTTTTTGCGGGAGTACCGGGAGGCAGCCGGGAGAGTATGCACGAAGCTGGCCGCGAACGCAAAAGAGGTCTGGCGGGTATCCTGTGGAATTGGAACGAGGATCAAGGGATGATGAAAATCTATTTGATCCGCCATTCCATCACCGAGGGCAATCGACGGAAGCGGTATATCGGACGGACAGACGAGCCTCTGTGCACACAGGGCGTAAAACTTCTGGAAGGCAGGACATATCCCCGGGTGGACAAGGTCTATGCTAGTCCTATGAAGCGATGCCTTCAGACGGCTGGCATCATCTATCCGGATATGCGGCCTTTGGTTATTGAGGAACTGGCAGAGTGCGATTTTGGCTTGTTTGAGAATAAGAATTATCAGGAACTTTCCGGATACCCGTATTACCAGCAGTGGGTTGACAGCAACGGGACACTGCCTTTTCCGCAAGGAGAGAGCAAAGAAGCATTCACGAAGAGGAGCCTGAGGGGATTTGATAAAGTGCTGGAAGATATGAGAGAGACACAGAAAGAGACGGCGGCTCTTATCGTGCATGGAGGCACGATCATGAGCATTATGGATGCTTACGCCTGCCCGAAAGGCAGTTATTTTGAGTTTCAGGTGGGAAATGGAGAAGGATATGAACTTGTTATTACGAATGATTTGCCCAGTGCTGATGGGATTTGTGCTGGATCTGATCCTGGGCGATCCCAGGTGGCTTTATCATCCGGTGCGGATGATCGGATTGCTGATTACAATATTAGAAAGAATTATAAGAAACTGCCTGCCGAAATCTAAGTGGGGCGAGAGGATTGGAGGAGCCATACTGGCGGCGGCATGCGTAGTCATAAGCGTGGCAGTGCCCATCCTGATTCTTGCCGCAGCCTATCGGATACAGTGGTGGCTTGGAATATTGGCGGAAGGCTTCATGTGCTACCAGATTCTGGCGGTAAAGTCCTTAAAGACAGAGAGTGACAAGGTATACCGGGCATTAAAGGAAGAAGGGATTGAAGCGGGAAGGAATGCAGTTTCCATGATCGTGGGAAGGGACACGGACAGCCTTGACGAAGTAGGAGTGACAAAAGCCGCTGTAGAGACGGTGGCGGAGAATACCTCCGATGGCGTGATCGCTCCTTTGTTTTATATGATGATCGGAGGTGCCGTGCTTGGCTTTGCCTATAAGGCTGTCAACACGATGGATTCCATGATCGGATATAAGAATGAGAAATACCAGTACTTTGGAACGGCGGCAGCCAGGCTGGACGATGCGGCCAATTACATTCCAGCCAGGCTTTCCGCCTGGCTGATGATCGGTGCGGCTGGCATTTTGGGCCTGGATTGGCGCAACGCCATCCGTATCTATCAGAGGGACCGCCATAATCATAAAAGCCCCAATGCGGCGCAGACAGAGTCTGTGATGGCGGGAGCCCTGGATATCAGGCTTGCGGGAAATGCGTGGTATTTTGGAAAATTGTATGAGAAGCCCAGCATTGGCGATGCGATAAGGGCAGTGGAGCCGGAAGATATCAGAAGATCCCATAAACTGCTATATGGCACGGCAGTGTTGGCGGCGGGAGTATTTCTGACGGCAAAGGTTGTCATACTGGCACTGCTGATGACCATTTAAAGAGTAAGAGAAGGGAAGAGACAAGGTGGAAAAGGAAAGAATGAACGGCCAGGCCAGGCAGATACAGATTCATGGAGGAGACATATACAGGAACAGGAACGTAACAGACTATTCCGTCAACAGCAATCCTCTGGGACCTCCGGACGCGGTGCTGGAAGCGCTTCATGAACATGCAGGGGATATTGTGCATTACCCGGATGTATGCTGCCAGGAATTAAAAGAAGCAATCGGGCGCTTTGAGGGGGTATCGTCCGGCGAGATCATCTGCGGCAACGGGGCTGCGGAACTGTTTTTTGCGGCGGTGCTGGCCGTTCGTCCGAAAAAGGCGCTGGTCTGCGCGCCATCCTTTGCCGAATATGCCCGGGCGCTTGTGGCATCAGGCGCGGATATCCGGTACTATAGGCTGGCCCAGTCTGACGGATACAAGGTAAAGGAGGATATCCTGGAGGAGATTACAAAGGACATTGGCATGATGTTCCTGTGCAATCCCAATAACCCGACGGGAGAATTGACGGATCAGCCATTGCTTCTTAAGATTCTGGATAAATGCCGGTCCTGCGGCGTGCTTCTGGTGCTGGACGAATGCTTCCTGGACTTTCTGCCAAAGCCCCATAAGTATGAGATGGCCGGGGCAAGAGGAGCCTATCCCAACCTGCTCCTGATCAAGGCATTTACCAAAATATTCTGCATGCCGGGCCTGCGGCTTGGCTATGGGATCAGTTCTGATAAGGGGCTGCTGTCTAGGATGACAGACGTCATACAGCCATGGAACGTGTCGGTACTGGCCCAGGCCTGCGGAGTCGCGGCCCTGAAGGATTGTAAAGAGTATCTGGAAAAGACCAGGGACTATGTGGAAAAAGAGAAGAGAGGACTGATCGAAGTGCTGTCTGGCAATGGCTGCCCCGTGTTCGGATCCAAAGCCAACTACATCTTCTTTCAGGCAAAAGAAGGGCTTTATGAGGAGGCGCTTAAGGAAGGCCTCCTGATCAGAGACTGTGGAAATTATGAAGGACTTGCGCCGGGATACTACCGGATTGCGGTCCGAACAAAAGAAGAGAACGAAAGGATGGCAGCATGGCTAAGACGATTATGATACAGGGGACCATGTCCAATGCAGGCAAAAGCCTGATCTGCGCAGGATTGTGCCGGATATTCAGACAGGATGGATATAAGGTGGCGCCTTTTAAGTCGCAGAATATGGCGCTGAACTCGTTTATCACGGAAGAGGGACTGGAAATGGGAAGGGCCCAGGTGGTGCAGGCAGAGGCGGCAGGCATTGCGCCTCAGGTGCAGATGAACCCGATACTCTTAAAGCCAACCAATGACATGGGCTCCCAGGTGATCGTCAATGGAGAAGTTCAAAAAAACATGAGCGCAAGAGAGTATTTTGCCTATAAGAAGCAGCTGATACCGGATATTAAGAAGGCTTTCCGCCAGCTGGAGGAAGCGTATGATATTATCGTGATCGAGGGGGCGGGAAGCCCTGCCGAGATTAATCTGAAGGAGGATGATATCGTCAATATGGGGATGGCAAAGATGGCTAAGGCCCCGGTATTGCTGGTAGGGGACATTGACAGAGGCGGCGTTTTCGCCCAGCTGCTGGGAACCTTGATGCTGCTTGACGAGGATGAGAAAGAGATGGTCAAAGGGCTGATTATCAACAAGTTCCGCGGCGATAAGACGATTCTGGATCCGGGGATAGACATGCTTGCAGAACGCGGGGGGATCCCGGTGGTGGGAGTCGCGCCGTACCTTGACGTGGAGATTGAAGATGAGGACAGCCTGACAGAGCGGTTTCATGGACAAAAAGAATGCGCGCGCGTTGATATCGCGGTTATACGCACGCCCAGGATTTCTAATTTTACGGATTTTATGCTCCTTGAGAATCTGAATGGGGTGTCCCTTAGATATGTGGATCATCCGTCGAAACTTGGCTCTCCGGACATGATTATCCTTCCCGGAACTAAGAATACAATGGAAGATCTGCGCTGGATGCGTCAGAACGGGCTGGAAGCCAGAGTGGTGCGGGCAGCGTCCCAGGGAACGGCAATCTGGGGAATCTGCGGCGGATACCAGATGCTGGGCGATATTTTAAGAGACCCGGAGGGGATCGAGGCCGGCGGCACGATGAAAGGAATGGGGCTGCTTCCGTTGGAGACCATATTTACAAAGGAAAAGACCAGAACCCGGGTGGATGGAAGATTCCTGAAGGTGGAGGGGATTCTGGCTGGATTGGAGGGCATATCTTTTGAAGGATACGAGATCCACATGGGCGAGACGAGATCAAGCCTGCCAGCCATGAGCGAGATCAAGAACTGCGCCAGAAAGCAGGAATTCAGCCAAAGGACACGCCAAAGCATGGATGGAGTCTCTCTGGGGAACGTATATGGAACGTATATCCATGGAATCTTTGACCGGGAAGACGTGGTGACAGCCGTTGTTCGGGCGCTGGCGGCAAGAAAGGGAATTGCCCTGGACGATCTGAAGGCTGTAGATTTAAAGGAATTCAAAGAAAGACAGTATGATCTGCTTGCAGACGGCCTTCGGAGGCATCTGGATATGGAGAAGATATACGAGATTCTGGAAGGGGGGATTTGACGGGATGAAGATCGAAATTGAAAACGTTCTGCCACAGGACATAGAGGCCAGAAGTTTTGCCATCATCACAAAAGAATTAGAGCAGGAAGGAATCTGCCTTCCGGCGGAGCAGGCGCCGGTCATAAAGCGATGCATCCATACCAGCGCGGATTTTGACTATGCAAGGAATCTGTCATTCTCCGAAGGCGTGATCGAAAAAGCCCTGCATGCGATTCGAAATGGAGCGTCTATTGTCACGGATACCCAGATGGGCCGCTCCGGCATCAACAAAAAACGACTGGAACAATATGGCGGAAAGGTATATTGCTTTATGTCCGATGAAGACGTGGCATCGGCAGCAAAAGAGAAGGGAACCACAAGGGCTGTGGCAAGCATGGAAAAGGCCTGCGCCTTAGAGGAGAGACTGATCTTTGCTGTCGGGAATGCGCCCACGGCGCTGATCCGTCTCTATGAATTGATTCAAGAGGGAAAGATTCGACCGGAACTGGTAATCGCAGTTCCGGTGGGATTTGTGAACGTGGTGCAGTCGAAAGAGCTGATCCTGAGTCTTGAAGATACGCCCTATATTGTGGCGAGGGGCAGAAAAGGCGGAAGCAATATTGCCGCCTGTATCTGCAATGCGTTGATTTATATGCTGGACAGATCCTGATCCTGGCTTTGGCCTACGCTAGACAGGAGCATCTGCTTTAAGGCATTGGCGGCAATGCTTAAAGGCGCGCTTCTGTCTTCAACCAGGCAGATGTTGCGCTGTGGGATCTGTTCGATTAAGGGGATCTTGACCACTTCCCCTTTTGAGATCGCGTCTCTGGCCAGTTTCTCCGGCAGAAACCCGATTCCCAGATTATGCAGGATCATCGGCAGTATCTGGTCGATAGTGGCCACCTCTGTATCCGGAGACAGGATCAGGCCATGCTCCAGATAGAATTTGGAGTAGAATTCATAGGTGGTCGTATGCTTGCCCAGGCAAATGAAAGGATATCGGACGATCTCAGCCAGATGTACCGGATCTTTTGCCAGAAAATCGTACTGTCGGTTGCCGACCAGGATATCCGAGGCCTTTAAAAGTAACCGCGCCCTTAGCGGGTCATGGATATCCGTAGGTGTGGATACCACGGCCAGGTCCGCGGTCCCGGACTTGACGGCCTGTATCGCCTCAGGCGTAGAATGGTTGGAGATCCGCAGCCGTATGCCCGGATAGGTCTGGTGAAATTTGCTTAGGACAGGCAGAAGCAGTAAGTGGAGCGCGATCTCGCTGGCGCTTAGGGTCAGGATTCCATGTTCCAGGCTTCGGTCCTGAGCCAGTTCCAGCTCGGCGGCCTGAAGGTGCTGGAAGGCGATGGAGACATGGTGGTACAGTTTCTGCCCTTCCAGGGTCAAGGTCACTCCGCGGTTGGAACGAATGAAGAGCTTGCAGCCAAGCTGGCTCTCCAGATTGCTCATAAAGCGGGAGATGTTGGGCTGGCTGCCCATCAGTATGGTGGCCGCTTTAGAGAAACTTTTGTATTTGGCCACATAATAAAATATCCTGTAGTAATCATAGGTGATTTCCATAATACCTCCGTTATGCATATATGATATATCAACTATTTCATATATGTATTATACAATTTCTGAATCTCATTATATACTACAAAAGGTATAAGGAAAAGAGGAGGTTATCAGGATGGTAAAAAAGACGGTAAAGTTTGTCACGCCGGGACAGATATTAAGTTTCTGCAAAGCGTGCCAAAAAATGAAGTCAGATATAGATGTAAAGGATGTTTCGGATAAGAGAGTCGTCATTGACGGAAAATCTTTAATGGGAATGATGACGATCCAGATGGGGATGCCGATGCATCTGGTGGTAAACGGGGAGGATGAAGGCCTGACGGACAGGTATTTCGGGAACTTTGAATTGCATTGACAGATAGTGGAAGATGGTGTAAACTCAAAAGCAAATAAATTAGGAACTCATTGTGGTCATATTGTGGTAGCAGCAATATGAATGGACAAGGGAATCAGGTGCGAATCCTGGACGGTACCGCCGCTGTATGCGCCGAGCCTGTCATTCGTTGGCGAAAGCCAGTCATTGGGAAACCGAGAAGGCAGAATGCAGGCGCTGGGACTTCAAGCAAGTGTCGTAAGCGCGAGTCAGAAGACCTACAAGAAGAGGGATTGCTGATTGTTTCATAGAATGGATGGAGCAATTGGTTTTGTTTGCATAGAAATACGGCTATGGCAATAAATGTAGAGATTGCCATAGCCTTTTTGCATGCAGAAATATAGATTCCTGCGCATAGAAGGAAATCCCTGACTATAACATGAAGTAGGAGGAATGAAGCAACATGAAAAACTGGACAAAATTAGAAAAAAGGCTATGGCTCTTTTCCGCATTTGCCGCTGGTCTATATTTGTGTGGGTTCGATTCGCAGGCCATGCATATAATGGAGGGGTATCTGCCAGCCGGTCACTGCATTGCCTGGGGGGCCGTCAGTATCCCGTTTCTGGCTGCGGGCGTGATCAGCCTTCGCCATACCATGCTGAAGCAGAGAAAGGCGCTAATTCTGCTTGCTATGTCAGGCGCATTTATCTTTGTCATATCTTCTCTGAAGATTCCGTCCGTGACGGGCAGCTGCAGCCATATGACAGGAACCGGGCTGGGAGCCATTCTGTTTGGACCGACGGCAGTCAGCGTGCTTGGCATCATTGTGCTGCTATTCCAGGCAATCTTGCTGGCGCACGGCGGTCTGACCACGCTGGGAGCGAATACTTTCAGCATGGCAATTGCGGGACCGTTTTTAAGTTTTGGCATTTATGCAATTGGTAAGAAATTAAACTGGAACAGGAAGGCAACCATATTTTTAGCAGCATGTCTGGGAGATCTGCTGACTTATTGCGTAACCAGCATCCAGCTGGCAGTGGCATATCCAAGCGCCAGCGGAGGCGTGGCTTTAAGCGCCGTCAAATTCCTGGGCGTTTTTGCGCCTACGCAGCTGCCGCTTGCAATCTTGGAAGGAATTCTTACCGTATTGATCATCATGGGCATGGAGAGTTTCGCAGCACCTGAACTTCGCGCGATCGGATTTATGGGAAAGGAGAAAGCAGATGCCAGATAGTAAGAAATCAAACAAGACACTTGTAATTATTTTAATCATTGTAAGCCTTCTGCTGATTATCGTTCCCTTTATCGCCAGGAAAGGAGCGGAGTTTGGAGGCAGCGATGATGCGGGAAGCCAGATGGTCGATGAAGTGACAGGCAGGGAATATACGCCATGGTTTACGCCAGTTCTTGAAAGGTTTATTGGAGGAGAGATTCCGGGAGAGATCGAAAGCCTGATCTTCTGCGTGCAGACAGGGATTGGAGTAGGCATTATCTCCTACTGTTTTGGGTACCTGGTGGCTCGAAAGAAATATATGAAGCAGGATGAGTAGAAGATGATTATCACGGGATTCCTGGCGGCCAGCGTGGTCTGGTGCCTGTTTTATAATTACATATCAAATGGAGCCTTGCTGCTGCTATGCGTCTGCGCGGCAGGACTATTCCTGTGGAGCGGGCATGGGCACGGCAAAGAAAATAGAGTCGAGATTGACCAGCTGGCAGGAAGGTCCCGGCTATCCCAAGTGCCTCCTCTTCTTAAGATACTGCTTGCCATCAGTCTGATGGCAAGCAGTATCTGTGCAGGAAAACCGGTGATAGGGATCCAGATCGCGGTTGTTCTTGCGCTGGCAGCCATATTCGCAGGAGGAGTAAAGATAAGTACCTACCTCCAGCTGATTGCCGTGCCGCTGTCCTTCCTAATGCTCAGCGGCCTTGCGCTTTTGTGGGAGTATAGCCCTTCCGATAAAGGGGATCTTAGTATTTTCATCGGAATAGGTTATCTGTGCGTGACGAAGGCGGCACAGGCAAGGGCTATGCTGGTAATGGCAAGAGCGCTGGGAGCGGTCAGCGCATTATATTTGCTTAGCCTGAGCACGCCGCTGTCAGAGATCATTGGCGTGCTTAGAAGGCTGCGTTGCCCGGATGTGGTGACGGAACTGATGTATCTGATCTACCGGTACATCTTCCTTTTGTTCCATATGCATGATGCTATGAAGAACTCGGCGATGAGCAGGCTGGGTTATCTGGATTATCCCACCGGCATCCGGACGACAGGAAGGATCTATTCGAACTTGCTGGCATACAGTTATCGTCAGGCCAGCCGTAACTTTGACGCAATGGAAAGTCGATGTTTTGACGGAAGCATCCGGTTCCTGGAGACGAGGAGAGAATGGAAGCCCATATATGTCGCAGGCGCCCTATTCCTGGCAGTCTTGGAACTTGCGTTGTGCGTGATGGCCAGATAGGTCTGTGATAGGAGAAGATGATGGCAGAAATATTACGATTTGAAAAGGTTTCATATAGTTATGACGGAGAACGGGATGCCTTAAAAAATGTGGATGTTACGATCTACCAGGGGGAGAGGATTGCCATCCTGGGGAATAATGGGGCAGGGAAAAGTACCTTTTTCCTATGTGCTAACGGGATTCTTAAGCCTCAGACAGGAAAGATATTCCTGGACGGGGAAGAAATTCATTGGAAAAAACGGGAGATTCTGGAATTGCGCCAGAAGGTAGGACTGGTGTTTCAGGATGCGGACAGTCAGCTGATTGCAGGCACCGTTGAGGCTGAGGTCAGTTTTGGCCCGATGAATTTGAAGATACCGGAGGGCGAAGTAAGGGAAAGAGTAGAAGATGCAATTGGCAGCATGGGACTGGAGGACTTTCGCCGTAGAGCGCCTCATTACCTGTCCGGGGGCGAGAAGAAGCGAGTGAGTATTGCGGATGTACTGGCTATGCGCCCACGGATGCTGCTGCTGGATGAGCCGGCATCCAGTCTGGATCCTTCCAACTGCAGAATGCTTAAGAGAAATCTTGATAAGATGAGCCAACAGGGAATGGGACTTGTGATTGCAACTCATGATGTTGATTTTGCTTGGGAATGGGCGGATCGGATTTTGGTTTTTCATGATGGAATGCTGGAGGCGGACGGCAGGCCTGAAGAACTATTTGCCCGGGGAGGCTTGCTGGACAGATGCGGCTTAGAGAAACCTTTATTATTCCAGATTGGACAGATCTATGGCCTGCATCCGCTTCCCAGAACGATTGGAGAACTAAGAAGCGGCGCAGGGAAAGAATAAGTCGTCCAAAACAGACAGCCTTATGGATTCAGGGCGCTAAAGAGATGGCGGATGATGAGGCGGCGGATAGCAGGATATTCGCCAAGTCCGGTCAGATGGCAGGCTACGTCATATCCGGCATCTTTGCATATGCTGGCCCAGGATTCATTGGAATCTCCGGCCATATCATGGATGGCGTGGTCTCCGGCAACGATCATGAGCGGAGTCAGGTGGATTCTGCGTACTTTCTTTTTCGGCAGCCTGCAAAGGATATGATCCAGAGAGGGATAAGCCTCTACCGTCCCCACATAGATGTTGGGGTGGCCCTTCTCCTTAAACATATAATCAAGCGCCGCGTAGGCTGTATTGGTGTAGTGGTCGCTTCCGTGGCCCATCAGGATCAGGACTTCGTCATCTGCCAGTGATGGAAATGCTTCTGTGATTATATGGATCAGTTCTTCCATATCCTGCGTGGAAGATAGCAGCGGCATTCCAAAAGAAATGGAGTGAAAGGAGTCCTTAAGCGCCATGGCATCTGCCTTCATCTGGTCATTTTCGATTCCGTTAATTACGTGGGTGGGCTGGATATATACATCTGTGATCCCGTCCTCAGCCATCTGGCAAAGGGCCTCGCTTACGGTGGGGATTCTTTCCATCGTGTTTTTCCTGATCTTGGCTATGATCATCTTGCTGGTCCAGGCCCGATAAACCCGGATATGGGGAAAGGCCTTGCTTATGCTGTCTTCGATCGCGTCAATCGTGGCAGCCCGGGTTGTGGGATGGCTGGTTCCAAAACTGACCACAAGAATTCCTTTTTTTGCATCCATATATTCGTCTCTCCTTACTAAAGTCGTGGTAATATTCGCGGAGTCCTGCCGGACTTGGCCGCTGCTGATTGTTATCATACAATAAGGGAGAGAAGCTGTCAAACGATTAATGCCGGAGTTGTTCCAATAATTGCGGCAATTGAGATATCTGTACATTTTCATAGATGCGTCCGTCTATTTTCAGATTCGGGCCATGCATGCAGTTGTGCATGCAGTATTCGGTATTGAGCAGAAAAACGCCGTCTTTTGTCACTTGGCCAGGCTTGATCTTGAGGAGTTCTTGTAGTTTTTTCAAAAGATCGGAACCTCCTCTGGCCTTGCATCTGTCGGAGATGCAGACACGGATCTCATGGCGGAATGCCTGTGCATGCAGATGGGGCAGGTTCTTGATGATGGCAGCCACATAGCCGCGGTTTACTCCCGCGAGCCGGGCCACCTCTTCCTGAACGTCTTTGGATACGTATCCAACAGCCTCCTGTATCCGCGTCAGCATGGAGATGATCAGTTCCGACTGGGAAAGAGAAGGGTCTTCTTTATAATAATCGTAGAGTTCCTGTAATATAGCATTGTCCATAATAGGTATCGTCTCCGTTTAGTCTGTAATAATCGTACTGCTGTTAGTATGCTGAAATTTTATAAAACATATGCTATGATAGTAAAAGTGATTGAAAGAAAGGAATGCGTATGAAAAAGCCATTTTTTCCCATGTTTGTGGATTTGTCAGAGAAAAGAATCGTTATTGTAGGCGGAGGAAAGGTCGCTGCAAGGAGAGCGTGCACGCTGGCTGCATTTGCGTCGGACATATTGGTGGCCGCCCCGGAAGCAGAGCAGGAGATCCGTCAGCTTGAGCAGGACGGAGTCTTGCAGTGGTACAGGGGTACTTATCATGAAAGCCTGCTGGATACGGCAGATATCGTACTGGCAGCTACCAACGATGCGGCCCTTAATGAAGAGGTTGCCAGATGCTGCAGGAAGAGAGGGATTCTGGTTAATACATCGCACAAGAAGGAACTGTGCGATTTTTACTTTCCCGCAGTTGCCATCCAGGGCAATGTTGTGGCCGGAATCACAGCCAGCGGCCAGGATCATGCCAAAGCCAGAAAGGCGGCAGGAAAGATCCGGCTGGCGTTAAAAGATTTAGAAAAAGAGGATATAAGTATAAATGAGTAGAAAGATCGTAGTAGGAAGCAGAGAGAGCCGGCTGGCAATTATCCAGACGGAAAAGGTAATGGAGCATATCAGGCGCAGCCATCCGGAGATAGAGCTGGAAATGATGACGATGGAGACAACCGGCGATAAGCGTCTGGATGTGACCTTGGATCAGATCGGAGGCAAGGGCCTGTTTGTGAAGGAACTGGATAAGGCGCTGCTTGACGGACGGATAGACCTTGCAGTACATAGCTTGAAAGATATGCCAATGGATGAATCAAAGGTGATTCCAATCGTGCGGTATTCCCCCAGGGAAGATGTGCGTGACGTGCTGGTGCTTCCAAAAGGCGTGGAAGAATGGGATGGACGCGGGATCATCGGCTGCTCCTCCTTCCGGAGAAGGATCCAGGCAGAGAGGCTGTTTAAAGAGGCAGAGTTTAGAAGCATCAGAGGGAACGTGATCACCAGGCTTGAAAAACTAGACCGGGGAGAATATGACGCGCTGATTCTGGCAGCGGCAGGCCTGAAAAGGCTGGGCCTTGAGTACCGGATCAGCCGGTATTTTTCCACGGATGAGATCCTTCCTGCTGCAGGACAGGGAACGATGGCGGTGCAGGGGAGGATAGACATGGACTATGATTTTCTGGAAGGATACGGAAAAAAAGAAGATGCATATATTGCCAAGGGGGAACGGGCTTTTGTCCGGTATCTGGACGGTGGCTGTTCCTCGCCGGTCGCAGCCTATGGAGAAGTGATAGATGGCCAGGTCTTGATGAAAGGCCTTTACTATATGGAAGAGACAGGGAGTTATGCCATCGGTTCGAAAAGGGGCCCGGTAGAAGAAGCAGAGAAGATCGGAAGGGAGCTGGCTATCAGCATGGAAGCAGAATATGGAAATCCTGATTTAGAACAAAGAAGGAAATGCCAGGGAAAAGTATGGCTGGTAGGAGCAGGCCCGGGAGATATCGGACTTATGACGTTGAAAGGGCAGGCAGTGCTTGAGGATGCGGATGTAGTCGTATACGATCATCTGGTCGGCAAGGATATCCTGGCGTCGATCCGGAAGGATAAGACCTTTATCGACGTTGGGAAAGTGGCGGGCCATCATCCCATACCACAGGAGGAGATCAACCAGATTCTGGTCAGGGAGGCGAAAAAAGGCTGCAAGGTAGCGCGGCTTAAAGGGGGCGATCCGTTCCTGTTCGGAAGAGGCGGAGAAGAATTGGAGGAACTGGCGCGCCATAAAATTCCATTTGAGGTAGTGCCGGGAGTGACCTCTTCCCTGGCAGTTCCGGCATACAATGGAATTCCAGTTACCCACAGGGATTATGCATCTTCCCTGCATATCGTGACTGGGCATCAGAAGGAAGGACAGGAACAGCCGGTCAATTACCGGGCACTGGTGGAATCGGAAGGAACGCTGGTATTTTTGATGGGGGTAACAGCGCTTCCACAGATCATGGCCAGCCTTCTGGAAGCAGGGATAGATCCCGAGATGCCTGCGGCGGTACTCCAGGAAGGAACCACTGCCAGCCAGAAGAAGGTGGTGTCCACAGTAGCGCGCCTGCCGGAGGCTGCAATTGAGGCAGGCATACGTCCGCCCGCGATTATCGTGGTAGGAAAGGTGTGCGCGCTGTCAGGGATGCTTTCCTGGTATGAAGAACTTCCCCTGATGGGGATGCGGGTTCTGGTGACAAGGCCAAGGGAACTGGCGTCATCTATGGCAGAAAAGTTACGGCTGCTGGGTGCGGATGTGCTGGAAGTCCCGGCAATCGATACGATTCCGGTGAAGAAGAATCGCCGGCTTAAGGAGAGTTTTGAGAAGATCGAAGCATATGACTGGATTGTTTTTACCAGCCAGATTGGCGTGCGTATATTCTTTGAGGAGATGGAAAAGGCGAAGGTGGATGTCCGCCGCCTGCATGCGGCAAGATTTGCCGTGATCGGCGAGGGGACGGCGCGGGCCTTGAGGGAGAAAGGCATTCATGCAGATCTGATGCCCAAGGTCTATGACGGAGTGTCCCTTGCAAGACTGCTGGCTGGGCAGGATATAGAGGAAAAGAAGATACTTGTGCCAAGAGCAGCCATAGCAAATCCGCAACTGGTGCCGATTTTGCAAGAGGCAAAAGCCATAGTGGATGATATTCCGATTTATACCACTATATACCAGCAATGCAAAGGGTTCGACCTGAAGGAAGAGATTGAAAAGGGAAAGATCGACTGCGTTGCGTTTACCAGCAGTTCCACGGTCGAAGGATTTGCCGCCGTCAGCAAGGGCGCGGACTATTCGAAGATCAAGGCTGCATGCATCGGGGAGCAGACAGCCCGTACGGCCCAAAAATATGGCTTGGATTGTTATGTGGCAAGCAAGGCCACGATTGACGACTTGATAGCACTGATAGAAAGGATTAAGACAGAAAGATGATAAAGAGACCCAGAAGATTAAGGCAGAATGAAGCACTAAGGAAAATGGTGAGAGAGACGAGAATAGACAAATCCTCGCTGATCTATCCAATGTTTGTAAGAGAAGGTGAGGGAATCCGGGAAGAGATTCCTTCCATGATCGGCCAGTACAGATACAGCGTTGACCAGATGTTCTATGAACTCGAACAGGTAAGCGATGCTGGCGTTAATGCGGTTATGCTGTTCGGGATTCCCGGACATAAGGATGAGAAGGCGAGCCAGGCATACGCGGAGGATGGAATCATCCAGAGGGCGCTGAAGGAGGCAAAGAGACGCTTCCCGGACTTGTACTATATTACGGATGTATGTCTGTGCGAATACACCTCCCACGGCCACTGCGGAATGCTATGCGGCAGCAGCGTAGAGAATGACTCCACGCTTAAAGTACTTGCCAAGACGGCGCTGTCGCATGTGCAAGCCGGTGCTGATATGGTAGCGCCTTCCGATATGATGGATGGGAGGGTAAAGGCCATAAGAAAAGTTCTGGATGAAAATGATTATGTAAATACGCCGATTATGTCCTATGCCGTTAAATATGCGTCCGGGTTCTATGCCCCGTTCAGGGACGCGGCGGATTCTGCGCCGGCTTTCGGAGACCGGAAAAGTTATCAGATGGATTATCACAATAGCAGGGAAGGCATCAAGGAAGTGCTTTTGGATGAAGAAGAAGGCGCAGATATTATTATGGTGAAACCGGCGCTTGCGTATCTGGATATGATTGCCCGCGCGAAAGAGGCCACAAATCTTCCAATTGCCGCCTACAGTGTCAGCGGAGAATATGCCATGATCAAGGCGGCGGCGCAAAAAGGCTGGATTGATGAGGCGCAGATTGTCTGCGAGACTGCAGTTGCCGCGTACCGCGCAGGCGCCCAGAGTTATCTTACTTATTTTGCCAAAGAGCTGGCCGGCTATATGGAAGAAGGGCGCATAGGATAGGAAAAAAGCAAGACAAAAATATCGGTCTAAATGGAATCTTAATACGGATTCCTCAATATTATTACCGTCTTAATGCAAAGTAGATTATGCTATAGGTAGAAGAAGAGGGTGATGATATGTTGACAAATATTCTATTAATTTTAATTATGGCAGCTGCCGCCGGATACGGATACTACCTGACCTTCCGGCTGGATCACTGGGTAGGAGAAGAAAAGAAGCTACAGGCAGAAGAGGCGCAAAACGAGTCGCAGGAACCCTGCGCGGTTGTGTTTGGAGAAGACGAGTGGACAGAAGAGATTGGAAGGTGGCTTAAGGGCAGGGGGCTGAGGCCGATATTTATTGAAGAAGCATGCCTGAAAAAGGACTGGAAGAATGTCAGTCTCGTAATTGCCATATCTTCCTCGGATGAAGACAATCTTTCCGTCTGCAGCCTATTGCGAAAGATATACCATACGGAGCAGCTGTACGGCATCTGCAATGACCATGTAAATTATATTGTATACAAGCGTTTTCATATCCAGGTGCTGAACCGGGATATCAAGATCACAGAGCAGCTGGAAAACGCCATGTCGGGAAACGAGGTCGTGATAGCATGAAAGTTATGATTCGTAAACTGACGCAGACACAGATGATCGTGATTGGCTATGCGCTGATCATCCTAACAGGAGCGCTGCTTCTGATGCTTCCGGCGGCCAGCAGGGACGGACTTGCAACTTCATTTCCGGATGCCCTTTTTACAGCCACGTCGGCGTCCTGCGTGACGGGCCTGGTAATCGCAGACACGTTTAGCAAATGGACGATGTTCGGACAGTGTATCATTCTTGCGATGATTCAGATTGGCGGCCTGGGGTTTATGACCATTGGCGTATTTTTTGCCATCATCCTCCGAAGGAAGATTGGACTATGGATGCGGGGGACGCTGCAAGAGAGCGTCAACATTCTGCAGATTGGAGGAATTGTCCGGCTGGCAAAAAAGATCATGCTGGGAACCCTCCTGTTTGAAGGAGTCGGAGCCGCGCTTCTTACTCTTCGCTTCCAAGAACAGATGGGATGGGGAAAGGCCGTCTATTATGGGATATTCCACTCCATTTCCGCGTTCTGCAACGCCGGATTTGATCTGATGGGAAAAGACGCTCCCTATACTTCATTTACCGGATATTATGATGACCCGCTTGTAAATATCGTGATCATGGCTTTGATTATCATAGGCGGCATTGGATTTTTCGTCTGGAATGACGTATCCACCCACCGCCACCATATTAGCCGATACCGTCTTCATACCAAGATTGTGCTGGTGACAACGGCAATCCTGGTAATAGGAGGAGCGGCGCTTCTATATCTGTTTGAAAGCCAGAACACGCTGGATGGGATGTCCACCCAAGGAAAGGTGCTAAGTTCCTTGTTTGGTTCTGTGACGGCAAGAACGGCAGGATTTAATACGGTAGATACGGCAGCGCTGACCGATAACAGCAAGATGCTTACCATATTCCTCATGTTTATTGGGGGCAGTCCTGGGTCTACGGCAGGCGGAATTAAAACCACCACATTCGTGGTATTGCTTGTCTACGTAAGCGCCAATCTAAGGAATAAGACCTATTGCAATGTATTCGGACGCAGGCTGGATGACGGCGCGATCCGCAAAGCCAGTACGGTCCTGTGCACGAATCTGTTCCTGGTATTCATGGCAGTGATGATTCTGGCAGCAGTCCAGCCGCAGCCAGTGATGGATATCGTATTTGAAGTAATATCGGCCATCGGAACGGTAGGAATGTCTACCGGAATCACGCGGGATCTGACGGAGGTTTCAAAACTGGTATTAGTATTCCTGATGTACTGTGGAAGGGTAGGAAGCCTGACGTTTGCCCTTTCGCTTCGGGGGCATAAAGCCGAAGTGCCGGTGAAAGTGCCGGTAGAGCCGATTACCATAGGCTAGAATAAAATAGATTGGGGAGAGAAAGATGAAATCTGTATTAATTATTGGCTTAGGAAGGTTTGGGCATCATCTGTGCAAGAATATGATCCGCCTAGGAAATGAAGTGATGGTTGTAGACAAGGTGGAGGCGAATGTGGAGGATTTGCTTCCGATAGCGACGACAGCGAAGATTGGAGACTGCACCAATGAAGAGGTGCTGAGGAATCTGGGCGTGGGGAATTTTGACATCTGCTTTGTATGCATCGGCTCCAACTTTCAAAGCAGCCTGGAGATTACCAGCCTGGTTAAGGAACTGGGCGGGAAATATGTGGTAAGCAAGGCAAACCGCGACATTCATGCCAAATTCCTGCTTAGGAACGGGGCGGACGAGGTGATATATCCTGACAGGGATATTGCGGAGCGGCTGGCAGTCAAGCACAGCGCCAACCATGTGTTTGACTATATCGAACTGGCAGAAGGATACTCCATCTTTGAGATTCCGCCAATGCACAGCTGGATAGGGAAAAGCATCCGGGAGGTGGATATCCGCTCCAAATATCACGTAAGCGTGCTGGGAATCAAGGAGAACGGGCATCTGCAGCTGCTTCCAAGGGCTGACTACAAGATGAACGACAGCATTCATCTTATGGTGATCGGCCTTAAGAAAGACGTAGACAAGATATTGGCAAATATCAAGTAAGATGCTATGATGGGTAAATGGAGAAGATAAGAGTACTGTTAAAAAATAAAAAAATAGCATACGTGGCAAAGACCGCGGCGATCGTGATAACAGCCAGCATACTGGGACTGATCCTGAATCACTTTGGCGTGGCCAAGGAGAACGTCCTTATGGTATTCATGGTGGGCGTCCTTCTGGTCAGCACCTGTACCTGGGGGTATGAATATGGAATTTTTGGCGCAATCTCCAGCGTGCTGATATTCAATTATTTCTTTACGGTACCAGTTCATACATTTGCCATCATGAATCCCAACGATGTGGCACTCATGGCGTTCTTTTTGATTGCCGCATTTATATCGTCCAGCCTTACCGTCAGGTTCCAGAAGCAGCTGATTATATCGAAGAAGAATGAGGAGACTGCCACCCGCCTGTACGAGATGTCGGAACAGTTCATCAATGCTACCGGCAAGGAGAAGATCATCGAGCTGGGCATCCGGCATATCTACGAGCATACGGGATACGAGTGCATCGTGGAACTGCTGGATGAGACGGTGGTATCCGGGGCGGGCAAGGAGTATACCTCCAGGGATTATATGATGTTTCCTATCATAGGCATGGTGAAGCAGATAGGAATACTGAAGGTATTAAACCACAATCAGGGACTCAGCGTGGAGCAGGAGCTGATCGTCAAGACTGCGGCTAACCAGATCGGGATCGCGCTTGACCGGGAGATGATCTATGCGGAACAGGAGCGGATCAAGGTAGAGGTAGAGAGGGAGCATATGAAGAGCAGCATGCTCAGAAGCATATCCCATGATTTTCGTACGCCTTTGACCGGGATCATGGGCGACTGCGGGCTGATCCTGGAATCCGAGGATATGGATTCGCCTGAGCGCGCCCAGCTGGTACAGGATATTATGGAGCAGTCTATGTGGCTGATGAAGATGATGGAGAATATCCTGAGCATGACGAAGATCGAGAGCGGGCAGCAGTTTATTAATAAGAGTCCGGAAGTCGTTGATGATGTGATTAATGAAGCATCCCTTCACGTGATCGGCTTAAGGGACAGGCGGAATTTCCAGGTATCGCTGCCAAAGGAGGTTATCGTGGCAGATATGGATGCCAGGATGATTGCCCAGGTGATCATCAACCTGCTTGACAATGCCATGAAGCATACAAAAGAAGGCGGAAGCATATCTCTTAGCGTGTCCTACCGGGATCATAAGGCATATTTTGTCATAGAAGATGACGGGGATGGCGTTCCGGAAGAACTGAGGGAGAGAATATTTGATGAATTTGTCTCCGGCGGTGATAAAAGCACGGACCAGAAACGCGGAATCGGGCTTGGACTTACCATTTGCAAGGAAGTGGTGCATGCCCACGGCGGTGATATATGGGAGGAGAACAGGAATGCGGGGGGAGCCAGATTTATATTCTGGATCCCGGCCAAGCAAGTGGAATAAAAGATATGGAAGACAAGAAGACATTATTAATCGTAGAAGATGACAAGTATATTATAAATTTTATCAGCATGACATTGAAAAAGGAAGAATATGCGTTCTTCGTTGCCAAGTCTGTGGAAGAGGCAGTCAGTTTGTTTTATGCCAATCAGCCGGATCTGATCATTCTGGATCTGGGGCTTCCGGATGGAGATGGCATGGAAGTAATCAAAAGCGTGCGGGAGGTTTCGGATATTCCCATCATCGTAGTGTCAGCCAGGCAGGAGGAAGGGGAGAAGATCCAGGCCCTGGATGCGGGGGCGGATGATTATGTGACGAAGCCTTTCTATATGGGAGAACTAATGGCAAGGATACGCGCCGGCTTAAGGAAAACCGGTACGGCCCGGCAGGAAGAGATCATGACCGTGTTCTCTACCGGTAGCCTGACGGTGGATTATGAGAAGCGGAAAGTGCTGGTAGAAGGAGAAGAGGTGCATCTGACTCCGATCGAGTATAAGATACTACTGCTGCTGATCGCCAACAGAGGGAAGGTTCTGACCCATAATTATATTATCCGTGAGATATGGGGGTATGCGGAGGATATCGATGCCGGAAACCTGCGCGTATTCATGGCGACGTTGAGAAGAAAGATTGAAAAGGATCCGGCAAATCCTGAATATGTGCTGACGGAGATCGGAGTAGGCTACCGTTTCCGGGAGAAATAGCGCTAGGCATGCCGTAAGAGCCCGGCCAGAATATCGGGTATGGATCGGGACTCGGAATACAGCTGATAATAGGGTTCATTTATATCTTCAAGATAGTGAGCATCCGAACTGCTGACAATGTTACATTGCAGAAAGTAAGGGTGCTCTTTTTGTATGCGATGAAGGTTGCCCATATTGTGAATTTCTGCACAAAGAAAGGTGCTGTCAGGGGGAACGAAGCCAAGATTGGACAGCAAACTTGTTGTAGTTTTGTCAATGTGGGCCGGATATGCGATGCCGTGGTAGGAAGAGGCCAGGGCGAATATGCGGTCAAAGGAGATATCTGTGGCGCTGATCAGCAGGCGCTCGACATTTCCGATAACATGATCCTGTGCATCCATGATCTGCTGCCTGCCAAAGATATGTTCCTTGTTCTTTATGGGAAGGATATGGTCATAAACATAGGCATCAAAAGAAAGCGCATCATCAAGGGTCGGAAAGAGGCAGACCACATGGACTTCCTCTGATGTGGTCAGTTCCATCCCAGGAATGACGATAACGCCATATTCTTCTCCATGCTTCATAGCAGCCGGACAGTTCTTGCAGGAATTGTGATCTGTCAGCGCAATCACGTCCAGTCCCTTGACGGCGGCCATGCCCACGAGATTGGCAGGGGTCATGTCATCGTCGCCGCAAGGAGACAGGCAGGAATGCATATGAAGATCATAATACAGGGGAATCATGACAGCAGCTCCTGAATCTTAAGCGCAGCGTCAAAGACCGGAAGTTCCGTCTCAAAGACGGCAATTCTTTCCTTTTTGGCACAGGCGAGATCCTCGTCTGAAAAGGTGATTCCCTCTGCCAGGATAATGCAGGAGACATCCGCTAGGGAAGCCACGGCCAGCGTGTTCTTGTTCCCCATGACGGTGACCCAGGCGCCGTTTTCCGGCGCTTTGCTCATGGCTATGCTGAGGAGGTCGCAGCAGAATACCTTCGCGATCTCCAAGGATGCATTGCCAGGCTCCTTTAAGGCAAATAATCCGGCATCGATCAATGTCTGTACAGTCGTCATAATCATCGCTCCTTTTTATCCAGCTCTGTTGTAAGCTTCTCTATGTAATCCTCCAGAATCCTTACCGACTCGTCATTGTTGCCGCAGCTTAGGTTCAGCGAGCGGGTGAGGAATGAGATCTCCTTGGAGAGCGTGTTAATATACTCATGGAAGGCATAGATACAGTCGGTCCTTGTAGCCTCTCCGCGTACGATGTCCTCTGCCAGGGCGCGGCAGGTAGGCGCTCCGCAGGAGCCGCAGTCAAGTCCGGGCAGTTGCTCTGTCAGTTCCTCGATAAGTCCCATCATCTCCAGGCTTTCCCGGAAGGAATGGCCGAGGCGGAATACAGGCTCATATTCTACGAAGCTGCTCCAGTGGTAATCAATATCATCAAAATTGCTGGCATGAGTCTGGGCCACCGGAAGATATCTGTGCAGTTTCTTGGATTTGGCGGTGGCAACATAGGGATTCTCTACAGTAAGAGGACCTCCCACGCATCCGCCGTTGCAGGCGTTCAACTCTACGAATTTTAAGCCATGGAACTTTTCGTCCTCCAGATCCCCAAGAACGCGAAGCGCGCTCATGATGCCGTCGCAGGCCAGATAATTATCGGTGATCAGCCCTGCGGATTCTCCGCCGGCATTGCTCCAGCCGATGCCGATGCGCCCAGATGCGGCCAGAGGCTTAAGCTTGCTCTCGTCGTGAGTCATATGCTCCAGAAGAATGGGATAGACCTCTTTTATAGCCAGCACTTTGTCAATCTGACTTTTATCTATTCCCAGAGGGGATTTGACATAGGTCACCTTTGACGGGCAGGGGGATATAAAGAAGATGCCGATATCTTCGGACTTAAGCCCCGTCTTTTCAATCGCCCTCTTCCGGGCTATTTCAGCCGCAACTTCTACCGGGGGCTTCAGGGGAAGCAGCCGCGGTATCAGTGTAGGATACTTGACGCGGATGATCCTTACGATAGTAGGGCAGGCCGTGCTGATAAAAGGCGCCTCGTCCCGATGCTCGCTGATGTAGGCGCGGGACGCCTCCGATACCAGTTCGGCAGCCGCGCTGACTTCAAACACATCGTCAAACCCCATGGACAGCAGCGCGTTTAAGACGATGTCCACGTTGGTCAGATTGTTGAACTGCGTATAGAGAGAAGGGGCAGGCAGGGCAACCGTATACTTATAATTGCGGATCTCTTCAATGGAATCGTAAATGGCAACCTTCGCGTGATGCGGACAATAGCGCAGGCAGCGGCCGCAGTCAACGCAGAATTCCGGCGTGATCTTAGCCTTCCCGTTATGTACCCGTATGGCCTGGGTCGGACAGTATTTAATGCAGTTTATACAGCCGATGCAGGCATCTTCGTCTAGTTTTACTGAATGAATGAATTTGTCCAAGCTTCTCCCTCCCTGCTGTCTATAAATGAACATCCATGGTTACGGTAGTACCGACGCCAATGGTGGTTTCAATGTTCATATAGTCGGAATATTTTTTCATGTTCGGCAATCCCATCCCTGCGCCAAAGCCTAATGCGCGCACTTCCTCAGGGGCAGTGGAATAGCCTTTTTCCATTGCCTTGTCAATGTCTGCGATACCGGGACCGGTATCGGCAAGAATCATCCGTATGCTGTCGTGGGATATCTCGACGGTAATGGTTCCGCCGTTGGCGTGGATCACCATATTGATCTCGCCTTCATACATGGCAATAGCCACTTTTCGTATCACATTGTTATCTACGCCCATGACTTTTAGTTTGTTCTTTACATCGCTGCTGGCTTCGCCGGCACGTGTAAAATCGTCGCCTGATATGTCGTAATGTAAGATTAGGTTTTCACCCATTAAATATTTGCACCTCCAAGCAGTCCATTGCTGTATAGTATGCCGCAAGTCGTAAACATGCCTCGCGCCGTGCATAAGATGACAATTCCCTTTTCTTCCGCAAGCGCCAGGATGCTCTGATCCGGAATCTTATTTCTTACAAATATGATACAGACAATATCAAGCATCTCCGCCGTCCTCACCACCTGGGGATTGCAAAGGCCGGTAATCAAGGCAGAATGCTCGTCAGCATAGGCCAGGACATCGCTCATCATGTCTGAAGAAAACGCATATTTCACTTCATCATCCAAGGTGTCTTCGCCATACAGCACATCTGCCTCTAATAAGGCTTTTATTCTTCCGATTGTCATAAATACCTCCTACGTATTAATAGACTTATTTTTATAAGTATATCATTCAGATAAGTGAAAATCAACTGCGGTTGTGTAATATTACTAAAAAACCGGGAAAAATATTGTACATTTTTTAACATAGTGATAGTGAAATATCAAACGCAACTGTCTGAAAGTTAACAAAATTGACAAGAAAAAACTATAGATTTTTGTATTTTTGTATGATAGAATGAATAAGTAATTCAACGTGAATGTACCAAATTGTCACCAAAAAAAGATAGTAAAGGGAGGTAAAAACAATGCTTTCTAAAAAATCTACAGTTCAGTTCAATGGGACGAAAGAGCAAGAAAAAGAACTGTTAGAAGTAATCCATGAACTGAAAGATGAGAAAGGTTCCCTGATGCCTATTCTGCAGAGGGCCCAGGACATCTATGGCTATCTGCCGATTGAAGTTCAGAAAATCATTTCTAATGAAACCGGAATTCCACTGGAAAAGATCTATGGAGTTGTCACCTTTTATTCCCAGTTTAACCTAAATCCAAAGGGACGCTACCGCATATCGGTCTGTCTTGGCACGGCTTGCTATGTAAAGGGCTCGGGAGATATCTATAACAAGCTGATGGAAAAATTAGGAATCGTGGGAGGAGAATGTACGCCGGACGGCAAGTTTTCGCTGGATGCCTGCCGCTGCGTAGGCGCCTGTGGACTGGCTCCTGTTATGATGGTTAATGATGAAGTGTATGGCCGGCTTACCGTGGATGATATCGATGATATTCTGGCCAAATATGAATAATTATGATGCCAGAAATCTCATTGAATATATTGGATGTGGCGGAGAATTCCATACGGGCGGGAGCCGGATACATAGAGATTGACGTGATTGCCGACAGCCAAAAGGACACCTTGGAGATTATGGTAAGGGATGACGGATGCGGGATGGACGAGGAGCAGGTTAGAAGAGTGACCGATCCGTTTTATACGACCAGAACCACCAGAAGGGTAGGACTTGGAATTCCCTTTTTTAAGCAGGCAGCGGAGAGCACGGGAGGAAGCTTCCAGATTGCGTCCCGTGTAAACGAAGGCACCTGCGTGAAGGCGATTTTTGGACTGTCCCATATCGACCGGATGCCTCTCGGGGATATTAATTCTACGATGTTTACGCTGATCGTATTCAATGAACAGATTGATTTCCATTATAGATATGCATATGACGAGAAGGAATTTACGCTTGACACGAAGCAGATGAAGGAACTGTTGGGCGGGATGTCATTTAAAGAAGCCGAGGTATCCCAGTTTATCCGGGAATATCTGGAAGATAACAAGGCGGAAGTAGATGACGGAAGAACATTATAATTATCAGACTAAAAGGGAGGATGTATATGAAATCTCTGGAAGAATTAAAAGCAATAAGAGAAAAGAACCAAAGCAAGGTTGGAGTTCGTTCTGAGAGCGATACGCAGACCAGAGTCGTTGTCGGCATGGCTACCTGCGGAATCGCAAGCGGCGCAAGGCCTGTTCTTGCCGCACTTTCAGAAGCGGTACAGAATGAATTCCTGACAGACAAGATCAGCGTTACGCCTACCGGGTGCATCGGCCTTTGCCAGTATGAGCCGATCGTAGAAGTATTGGAGCCGGGAAAAGATAAAGTAACTTATGTGAAGATGACGCCTGAAAAAGCAATGGAAGTATTTAACCTCCACCTGAAGCAGGGACAGGTCGTTACCAAGTATACATTAAGCGCTGAGCAGAAATAAGCAAAGGAGGTATAAGACTATGTATCGTTCGCACGTTTTGGTTTGCGGTGGAACAGGATGTACTTCCTCAGGCAGCCAGAAGATCAGAGAGAAATTAGAAGCAGAGATTAAGAAGCATGGGCTGGAGAATGAGGTCGGCGTTGTCAAGACCGGATGTTTTGGATTGTGCGCCTTAGGCCCGATTATGATCGTGTATCCGGAAGGATCCTTTTACGCAATGGTGAAGGAAGAGGACATTCCGGAAATCGTAGAAGAGCATCTGTTAAAGGGAAGGGTTGTAACCCGGCTCCTGTATGAGGAGACGGTTAAGAATGAAAAGGTGCTTCCTCTTCAGGAAACCCAGTTTTATAAGAAGCAGCACAGAGTCGCGCTTCGCAACTGCGGCGTGATCAATCCGGAGAATATCGAGGAATATATCGGTACGCGCGGATATGAAGCGCTTGGCACGGTTCTTACCACGATGAAGCCGGAAGAAGTGATCCAGGTGATCCTGGACAGCGGACTTCGCGGACGTGGCGGAGCAGGATTCCCTACTGGCCTGAAGTGGAAATTTGCGGCAGCAAACGAGGCAGATCAGAAGTATGTCTGCTGCAACGCTGACGAGGGCGACCCGGGAGCGTTCATGGATCGTTCCGTACTGGAAGGCGATCCTCATGTCGTACTGGAAGCAATGGCGATCGCAGGATACGCGATCGGCGCGTCCCAGGGTTATATCTATGTCCGTGCAGAGTATCCAATCGCGGTGGAACGTCTGAATATCGCGATCGGGCAGGCCAGAGAGTATGGATTGCTGGGAAAGAATATTTTTGAATCCGGATTTGATTTTGATATTGATATCCGCCTTGGAGCAGGCGCATTCGTATGCGGCGAGGAGACCGCGCTTATGACCTCTATCGAAGGAAACAGAGGAGAGCCAAGACCGCGTCCTCCATTCCCGGCACTTAAGGGACTGTTCCAGAAGCCTACGATCCTGAATAACGTAGAGACGCTGGCAAATATTCCTCAGATCATCCTGAACGGGGCAGAATGGTTCTCCTCCATGGGAACAGAGAAGTCCAAGGGAACAAAAGTATTTGCCCTGGGCGGCAAGGTTAAGAATACAGGACTCGTAGAGATTCCAATGGGAACAACACTGCGGGAGATCGTAGAAGAGATTGGCGGAGGGATCCCCAATGGCAAGAAATTCAAGGCTGCGCAGACCGGCGGACCATCCGGCGGATGTATCCCGGCAGAGCATTTTGATGTGCCGATTGACTATGACAACTTGATCGCCATAGGCTCTATGATGGGCTCCGGCGGATTGATCGTAATGGATGAAGATACCTGTATGGTTGATATTGCGAAGTTCTTCCTGGAGTTCACGGTTGACGAGTCCTGCGGCAAGTGCGCGCCATGCCGTATCGGTACAAGGCGCATGCTGGAGATCTTAGAGAAGATCACCAACGGGCAGGGCACGATGGAAGATCTGGATAAGCTGGAAGATCTGGCCGCGCATCTAAAGTCTAATTCTCTGTGCGCCCTTGGACAGACAGCTCCAAACCCGGTACTTTCAACCTTGCGTTACTTTAAAGACGAGTACATAGCTCATATTGTCGACAAGAAATGTCCGGCAGGCGTCTGCAAGGCACTTCTTTCCTACAAGATTGACGCAGATAAATGTAAAGGATGTACATTGTGTGCAAGAACCTGTCCGAATGATGCGATCACAGGCGCTGTCAAAGAGCCTCATGTCATCAATCAGGATAAGTGCGTTAAGTGCGGGGCTTGTATGGAAAAATGTCGTTTCGGTGCTATTTACAAAGAGTAATGGAGGATGGAGACTATGGAAAATATTAATCTTAAAATTAATGGACTTGATGTATCAGCTCCTGCAGGTTCTACTATCCTTGAAGCGGCACACCTGGCAGGAATCAAGATACCAACCTTATGTTTTTTAAAAGAAATCAATGAAATCGGCGCTTGCCGTATGTGCGTGGTTGAAGTGAAAGGAGCCAGAAATCTGGTAGCCGCCTGCGTGCATCCGATCAATGAAGGGATGGAGGTATACACCAATACTCCAAGACTGATCAAATCCAGAAAGAAGACCTTGCAGCTGCTTCTTTCTAATCATGATAAAAAATGCCTTTCCTGCGTAAGAAGCGGGAACTGCGAACTGCAGCAGCTTTGCCGGGAGTACGGAGTTGATGATGAGAACTTCTTTGAAGGCAAAGTAAATCATTATGAACTGGATACTTCTGCGGCACATATGGTCCGTGATAACAACAAGTGTATCCTATGCCGCCGCTGTGTCGCGGTCTGTGAAAAGGTGCAGGGAATCGGCGTTATCGGCACCAACAACCGTGGATTCAGCACGATGATCGGCTCCGCGTTCGAGATGGGGCTGGGCGAGACCAGCTGCGTATCCTGCGGACAGTGTATCGCAGTCTGTCCTACCGGAGCATTATATGAGAAGGATTATACCCAGAAGATTCTGGATGCCATTGCAGATCCGGATAAGTATGTGGTGGTTCAGACCGCTCCTTCCGTACGTGCGGGACTGGGAGAGGAATTTGGATATCCAATGGGTACGGATGTGGAAGGCAAGATGGCAGCCGCGCTTCGAAGAGTTGGCTTCGACAAGGTATTCGATACAGACTGGGCAGCCGACCTTACCATCATGGAAGAGGCGACGGAACTCTTAGACAGAATTAAGAACGGCGGCGTGCTTCCGATGATCACGTCCTGTTCTCCGGGATGGATCAAGTATTGCGAGCATTATTTTCCGGATATGACAGAGAATCTATCTACCTGCAAGTCTCCGCAGCAGATGTTCGGCGCGATGCTAAAGACTTATTTTGCTGAGAAGGAAGGCATCGATCCTAAGAAGATCGTATCGGTCAGCGTCATGCCATGTACTGCCAAGAAGTTCGAGATTGGCAGGGATGACCAGGATGCTGCAGGCGTGCCGGATGTGGATATTGCCATTACGACCAGAGAACTGGCAAGACTGATCAAGCGCTGCGGCATCGACTTTACCGTTCTTCCGGATGAGAAGTTCGATGATCCGATGGGCGAGTCCACGGGAGCAGCCGTAATCTTTGGCGCTACCGGCGGAGTTATGGAAGCAGCCCTTCGTACCGCAGTGGAAGTGCTGACGGGCGAAGAACTGGCGAATCTGGACTTCACGGATGTCCGTGGCACCCAGGGCGTAAAAGAGGCTACATACAATGTTGCGGGCATGGATGTAAAGGTGGCAGTGGCATCCGGGCTTGGCAATGCGAGAACGCTGCTTAACAAAGTAAAATCCGGCGAGGCAGACTACCAGTTCATCGAGATCATGGGATGCCCGGGCGGATGCGTCAACGGAGGCGGACAGCCGCAGGTATCCGGCGATGTAAGGAACTTTACGGATGTAAGAGGAATCCGTGCAAGCGTCCTGTATAAGAATGATTCAGCTAAGCCGATCCGCAAGTCCCATGAGAATCCGGCAATCAAGAAACTATATGAAGAGTATCTTGGCGAGCCAGGAAGCCATAAGGCGCATGAGACCCTGCATACGAGTTATGTGAAGCGGACGATCAATTAATTTGGTGATGACATAATCTCATATAAAATGAGGCGGCCTACGATTTCGGTTGTAGGCCGCCTCGCTTTGTGGCAGAGACTTCTAAAATATGATAAAATTGGGGATGTCAACCGAAAGTTTACGTTATTTTCCTCAAAAGCAACAAGGACTTTATAGAGGTTGCGCTGATAATATGCTATTTTTTTATTACAATCGATTGGAATATAAATGAAACGGAGAGAAAAATATGGCAGCATTTTCAGAGAATTTACAGTTTTACAGGAAGAAAGCGGATATGACCCAGGAGGAACTGGCTGAGCGGATGGAAGTATCCAGGCAGACGATTTCAAAATGGGAATCAGGAGCAACCTATCCGGAGATGGAGAAGATATTGCAGCTGTGCGAGATGTTCCGATGCGATATGGATACGCTGATCAGAGGCGATGCGACGGAGTCTTTTGCAGAAGATAATGCACAATATGACCAGCATAAGAATGAGTTCAGCAAGGCGGTAGCCTTTGGCGTAGGCTTTATACTGTTTGGAGTGACGATATACGAATTCCTGATGGGGATCCGAGTCAGCGAAAGTTATGCAAATATGCTGTTTCTTATCATGTGCGTGGTATCCGTCCTGCTATTCGTGGTTCACGGGTTGAAAGATGAGGAATTTCGGAGAAGATATCCGGTAATAGAAAATGTATATACGACAGAAGAAATTGATAAGTTTCATAAAAAATATATTAATGTTGTCGCTGTGGCGATTGGACTGATACTGTGCGGCGTGATCTATGAAGGATTTGTGGAGGAAATGCAGCTGCCTGCCCGGTTTGAGGAAGACATTTTCCATTGCGTTTTCATGATTCCAGTTACAATAGCCGTCACCATGCTGGTCTATATTGGCTGCCAGAAAGAAAAATATGATATTGAGAAATATAATAAGAAGAATCGTAAAGAAGGACTGGCGAAAAAGAGGGGAGCCCTGATCGGAAAGATCTGCGCTGTGATTATGCTGATAGCGGTTATTGTATTCTTTCTGCTTGGATTTGTAGGAAACTATTGGAATATCAGCTGGATCGCATTTCCGGTGGGAGGGATCCTATGCGGTATTGTCAGCATTATCCTGGCAAAGGAATAGGATATGCCTGAATGTAAAGTGTTAATTGCAAGAGGAAGTTATAAGAGGAAGTTATAAATGAAAATTATAAATGAAAAGCCTGAGTAGAAATCATAAACAGAAATAAACATTTCCCGAGATTGCGCCTTAATCTGTGTAATGTTATAATGGAAGAAGTAACTATGTGCGGATTAAGGAGGACATTATGAAGGTTCTGATATGCATTGGAAGTTCCTGCCATGTGAGGGGCTCCAAGGATGTTATTGAGACATTTACCAGGCTTACGAAGGAACACGGAGATGTAGCGGATATCGAGCTGAGCGGCTCGTTCTGCATGGGCGCCTGCTCCAAAGGCGTCAGTGTAAAGATCGGGGAGAATATTTACCATGTAAAGCCGGGGGATGCGGAAGATTTCTTCCATGAGGTCATATTGAAGGAGGCGGGAAAGTGCGAGTAATAGATTTTAAGGATGCGAGCTGCAGGCATTGCTATAAATGCGTGCGAAACTGTGAAGTGAAAGCCATTTCCGTCCAAAACGAGCAGGCTCATATTATGAAGGACCACTGCATCAACTGCGGCCATTGCCTGGAAGTATGTCCTCAGAATGCAAAGACATTTGCCAGCGACATGGATCGGGTGAAGCGGTATCTGAAGCAGGGAGTGAAGACGATTATATCCATCGCCCCTTCCTATCTTGGCGTGCTGGAATACGATAAGCCGGGCCAGATCGTGGATGCCCTGAAGCAGCTGGGCTTCTATGAGGTTCGGGAGACGGCCGAGGGTGCCGCGCTGGTGACCAGAGAGTATTGGAAACTTCTAAAAGATGGCCAGATGGACAACATCATCACGACCTGCTGTCCCAGCGTCAATGATCTGATCGAGAAGTATTATCCGTCCCTGGTTCCCATGATGGCTCCGGTGGTATCTCCTATGATTGCCCATGGACGGCTCATCAAGGATATTTACGGGCCGGATGTGAAAGTGGTATTTTTAGGGCCTTGTATTGCCAAGAAGGAGGAGGCAATCGGGGATGAAAGAGTACAGGGGGCAATCGATGCTATCCTTACGTTTGAAGAGATCGTGAAATGGTGGAAGGCACAAGGCATAGATGTCCACCAGTGCCAGAACCTTCCTATGGGGAATCCAAGCCCTAAGGTCAATCAGCTCTACCCGATCAGCGGGGGGATTATTAAGTCTGTGCGTGCAAGTTCAGTGGAGGACAATTACTATAAAATACATATTGATGGGCTGAAAGCCTGTATGGAACTCTTTGAAGAGTTGGAAAAAGGCGGGATCCAGAATAGTTTCTTCGAGGTCAATGTCTGCGAGGGCGGATGCATCAAGGGACCAGCTTCTGATAAATGGCAGCAGTCCCTGGTACGGGCCAAGATGGATCTGGAAGACCAAGTCGCATATCAGGAAGAGGCACAAGGCATTGAGGGACGCAATATAGAGCTTCAGAAGACATTTAAGGATCGACGCGTCCATGACCGCACGCCTTCCGACACGGAGATGGAGCAGATTCTTCATGCGATGGGCAAATATACAAAAGAAGACGAACTGAACTGCGGTGCCTGCGGATATCCTACTTGCCGGTCCAAAGCGACAGCAGTGTACCAGAAGAAAGCCGAGATTGGCATGTGCCTGCCTTATGCGGTGGCCCAGGCGGAATCAATGTCCAACATCGTGATGGATGTGACGCCCAGCATGATCATGATCGTTGACAAGGATATGCGAATACGCGAATGCAACAAAAAGGCGCAGGAGATGCTTGGAGTGTCCAGGGAAGAAGCGCTGGAGCGGTATATTTTTGAATTTATGGACGACAAGGATATTGCGGAGGTCCTGAATACCAGACAGCAGATCATTCACAAGAAGCTGAATCTGGATTCCATGAAGCTGACAGTGGTAGAGAGCATCATTTATATAGAAAGCCTAGAGTCCGTATTGGTGACGTACCAGGATATCACCAGGGAAGAGAAGGCCAAAGAACAGCACTATAACCTGAAGATGGAGACGGTAGAGATGGCGCAGAAGGTCATTGACAAGCAGATGATGGTGGCGCAGGAAATCGCCGGCCTTCTGGGAGAGACGACTGCGGAGACCAAAGTGACCCTGTCAAAACTGAGGGATTCAATTCTGTTTGAAGAGGAAGATTGATATGAGTGTAAGTGTAGATATATCCTGGAAAAGCCTGAACAAGCATCATGAAGAACTCTGTGGAGACAAGGTGGAGGTCCTTAAGACGGACGATTCTGAGATTATTATACTGGCGGATGGAATGGGAAGCGGCGTTAAGGCTAATATTCTGGCCACCCTGACATCCAAGATCCTGGGAACCATGTTTCTGGAGGGGGCATCCATAGAAGCCTGCGTGGAGACGATCGCCAAGACGCTGCCGGTGTGCAAGGTAAGGGAAGTTGCCTATGCCACTTTCAGCATTCTTCAGATATTTCACAGCGGGGAGGCATATCTGGTAGAATTCGATAATCCCAAATGTGTGTTTGTGCGGGATGGCAAGATCGTGGATTATCCTTATGAGGAGAGGGTGATTGAGGACAAGACCATCCGGGAGTATCGTTTTCAGGTAGAACTTAAGGACTGTTTCGTACTTATGAGCGATGGCGTCATCTATGCGGGGGTCGGAGAACTTCTGAATTTTGGCTGGACCTGGGAAAGTATGGCAGAATATACCCTGAAGTGTACGAAGGAGACTCTGTCGGCGTCCCGACTGGCCGCCATGCTGAGCCAGGCCTGTGATGACCTGTACGGGCAGAAGCCTGGGGACGATACCACGGTTGCCGTCGCGAGAGTCATAGAACGGCGCATTCTCAACATATTTACGGGACCTCCTACTCACAAGGAGGACGATGAGCGGGTAGTCCGGGACTTCATGAATCAAGAAGGCAAGAAGGTGGTCTGTGGAGGGACCAGCGCGAACATCACTGCCAGAGTGCTGAAAAAAGAGATCATCACATCCCTGAATTATGCGGATCCAACCGTTCCGCCTACAGCAAGCATCGAAGGCCTGGATCTGGTGACAGAAGGCGTGCTGACCATTGGAAAAGCGCTGGGGCTGCTTAGACGTTACGAAAACGATGATTTTGATGAGGCATTCTTTGACGAGTTGGATGCCGATAACGGCGCATCCAAACTGGCCAAACTGATAATCGAGGAATGCACGGAACTAAATCTGTTCGTGGGGAAGGCCATGAACACGGCCCATCAGAACTCCAACCTGCCATTCGACCTGAGCGTCAGGATGAATTTGGTGGAACAATTGCGGGAATGTATAGAACACCTGGGAAAAACCGTAAGAGTAACGTATTATTGACACGTAATAATATTAACTTTGACACGTAACATTTTTCAAAAATGTTACGTGTTCACCTTGTAAAACTGGTGTGTAAAGATGATATAACCCCTGTGTAAAAATATAAAATATCCTGTGCTAAATTGAATTCATTCAATAAATCAAACAAAAAGGCAATTAATCCAAAAGAAACGCAAATATGATTGGATTAATTGCTTTTTCGTATTCTATATGCAATTTACACACCAGTTTTTTCGGTTTTACACAGGGACTTTTTTAATTATGCACACCAGTTATGAAGGTTTGACACGTAACATTTTTGAAAAGTGTTACGTGTCAAAGTTAAAACTGTTACGTGTTACTTATTCTTTCCACCACCTCGAAAAATTCTGGATAGGACACATCTACGCACTGGCTATCCTCGATAACGGTTTCCCCTTTGGCGGTCAGGCCGGCGATGGCGAATGCCATGGCGATGCGGTGATCCATATGGCTATGGATCCGGGCGCCAGAAAGCGGGAGGCCTCCTTCGATGATCATGCCGTCATTGGTAGGGGTTATGTTACAGCCCATAGCCTTAAGGTTTTCAGTGACTGTAGCGATCCGGTCGGTCTCCTTTACCTTCAGTTCGGCAGCATCCTTGATGACGGTTGTGCCTTCTGCATGGGCAGCCATAACTGCGAGGATGGGGATCTCATCGATCAAAGCAGGGATGATGTCCCCCTCTATCGTAGCGCCTTTCAGATGACTGGAGCGGACCAGGATGTCCGCGCGTCCTTCGCCCCCCAGGAAGGTCTCATTTACACGGGTAATATCTGCCCCCATTGCCTTGCATACGTCAAGAAATCCGGCTCTTGTGAAATTGGTGCCTACGTTCTTGACCAGCAGTTCGGAGCCCGGGACCAGAAGGCCTGCGGCGATAAAGTATGCTGCCGATGAGATGTCGCCGGGAACAAAAATTTGCTGCCCGTATAATTCGTCGCAGGCGTGAACGTAAGCGGTAGCGCTGCCGTCCGGATGCATAGCGGCGGATACACTGGCGCCAAAACTTTGCAGCATGAGTTCCGTATGATTCCTGGACAGCGCCGGCTCAGTCACGGAAGTCTCTCCATCTCCGTAGAGCCCCGCGAGAAGGATGGCAGACTTGACCTGGGCAGAGGCTACCGGAGACTGGTAGGCAATGCTGCGAAGATGGCCCGGCTCAATCTTAAGCGGAGCGCAGCCATTGTCATTGACGCTGGCAATGTGAGCCCCCATGCTGTTTAAGGGCTTCATGATGCGCGCCATTGGGCGCTGGTTTAAGGAATCATCCCCAGCCAGGACGCAGGAAAAGTCCTGCCCAGCCAGGATGCCGGACATCAGCCGCGTTGTGGTGCCGCTGTTTCCAACATCCAGTACCCCATCAGGCGCAGTCAGGCCGTGCAGGCCTTTCCCGTGCACCAGGATGCTGGAAGGGCGGCAATCAATCTCGATGCCCATTTTACGAAAGCAGCTGATGGTAGCAAGACAGTCTGCACCGGTTAGGAAATTGGTGATCTCCGTGGTTCCCCGGGCAATCGCCCCCAGCATGATGCTGCGGTGGGAGATAGACTTATCGCCTGGAACCGTGATTTCTCCTTTTAAATTCTTTGCCTTGGCTATATTTCTAACGCTCATAAACAATATACCTGAATTTCTGCAGTAATTCCGCGGCCCGTTTTGAAGAGCCTTCATCGTAGAATTCAATGCGCAGAACCCCTTCTTCAAATTCTCTGTTATGTACAATCCCGATATTCTTGATATTCAGATTGTTGGATGCGAGTATTGTTGCGATAGCGGCAATTCCGCCGGCCTCATCTATAATATCGCAGTATACGGCGAAGGCCTTCTTGATCGGGCCGGCTGAAGAGCCAGGGATAGAATTGCGGTAATTCCTGGAACTGTCAAACAGGGAATAGAGTCCCTGCTCATCCTCCTGGTCGATCAATTCCTTTGCCTTGCCAAGAGCCTGGATATATGCATCCAGGATCCGGGAGATATTCTCCTTATTCTTGAGGCAGATATGCTGCCACATGGTAGGCGACGATGAAGCAATCCGTGTGATATCCTTAAATCCTCCGGCTGCCAGATTCTTCATCAGTTCGTCCTTTGTATCCGTGTCCCTGACAAAATTCACCAGGCTGGACGCGATGATATGGGGAAGGTGGCTGATGGTTCCGGTAACCTGGTCATGTTCCTGATAGTCTAATATAATAGGGATAGCCCGCAGATCACGGACAAAATTTACATAGTTATCTATCTTTTCCTGAGGCACCTTGCTGGTAGGTGTAAGCACATAGTAGGCATTTTCAATCAGCATGGCCTTTGCGTTGCTATAGCCGCTTTTCTCGGAACCAGCCATGGGATGGCCGCCGATGAAATATGGCTCGATTCCAAGTGCTTCCACCTCACGGTGGATATTTGTCTTAACGCTTCCTACATCGGTAAGAATGCAGCCATCGTGCAGATATCCTTTGATCTGCTTCAGGTAAGCCGTGTTATAGGAAACAGGCGCGCACAGGAATATGTAGCTGCAATGGTGGAAGTTATCGTCAATGGTAGTGGCGGCTACGTCTATAATGGATTCCTGAGTCGCTAAAGCCAGAGTCTCTTTATTCTTGTCAAAAGCCACGATCTCGTACTCGGGATAATATTGGCGGATTGCCTTTGCTATAGAGCCGCCGATCAGGCCCAGGCCGATAAAACCGATTTTAAGTTTCATGTTAGTCCTCCTTTGCTGTGTCCAATTTATTTTACTCTGTCTGTGCCAGGTTTGTCAATGCTATAACGCTTTAAAGCGAAAAAGTATTTTGAGTTGCGCGATAAATCAAACAATATGTTGTAAATAATGTATAAAAGAGTTGTAATAAAGAGTTTTTTTTAGTACAATATATACATGAGATTTTACCAATATAAGGAGGCAGCAGATATGAAGGTTTACAGAACGGATGAGATTAGAAACGTTGTCCTTTTAGGACATGGGGGATGCGGGAAGACAAGTCTTGTAGAGGCTATGGCTTATGTATCAGGAGCGACCAATCGTATGGGCAAAATCACAGATGGCAATACGATTAGTGATTTCGATAAAGAGGAACAGAAACGTGAATTCTCTATCAGCACGACCTTAGTCCCGATCGAATGGGAGAAGGCAAAGATCAATGTGCTGGATACGCCGGGATATTTTGACTTTGTAGGAGAGGTAGAAGAGGCTGTTAGCGCGGCGGACGCGGCCGTGATCGTTGTATCCGGCAAGGCAGGCGTGGAAGTAGGAACGGAAAAAGCGTGGGAGTTATGTGACAAATATAATCTGCCGCGTATGATATACGTAACAGAGATGGATGTGGACGACGCAAGTTTCCGTCAGGTAGTGCAGGATCTTACAGACAGATATGGCAAAGTGATCGCGCCTCACTTCCAGCCGATTCGCGAGAATGAAAAACTGGTTGGATACGTCAATGTTATCAAGAATGCCGGCAGACGCTATACGGGCATCGGGCAGAGAGAAGAATGCGAGATTCCGGATTACTGCAAGCCGAATCTGGAGATTTACCGCGAGAAGCTGCTGGAGGCAGTGGCAGAGACCAGCGATGACTTTATGGAAAGATATTTTGCAGGAGAAGAATTCTCCGTAGAAGAGATCCGCTCTGCAATGCGTACGGAAGTCATGGATGGAAGCATTGTTCCGGTGGCAATGGGATCCAATATCCAGGCACAGGGAGTTGCCAATCTCCTGTCTGATATCGTTCGATTCTTCCCAAGTCCGGAATACAGAGAGTGCGCAGGCATCAACCGGAAGACTAACGAGATCTTCGAGGCGAATTATGACTTTGCAAAGGCAAAATCCGCATACGTATTCAAGACGATGGTTGACCCATTTATTGGAAAGTATTCCTTCATTAAAGTGTGCTCAGGCGTTTTAAAGGGCGAGGATACACTTTACAATCCGGATACGGACACGGAAGAGAAGCTCGGCAAGATCTACACGATGATTGGAAATAAGCCAGTGGAAGTAAGCGAGCTGTTTGCAGGAGATATCGGCGCCATAGCAAAACTCTCCAATACAAAGACGGGTGATACGCTTTCCGCAAAAGGCACGCCAGTCTTATATGGAAGGACGGAGTATTCGAAGCCATATACATATATGAAGTACATCGTAAAGAACAAAGGGGATGAGGACAAGGTTTCCCAGGCGCTTCAGAAGATGATGGCAGAAGACGTTACATTAAGGGCAGTTAATGACAGCGAGAACCGCCAGACTCTGCTCTATGGCATGGGTGACCAGCATTTGGAGATTGTTGCAAGCAAGCTGGCGGCAAGATTCAAATGCGAGATTACGCTGGACACTCCAAGAGTGGCCTTCCGTGAGACGATCAAAAAGAAATCCGATGTGGATACCAAGTATAAGAAACAGTCCGGCGGTCATGGACAGTACGGTCATGTAAAGATGAAATTCGAGCCATCTGGAGATCTGGAGAGCCCATATGTATTTGAAGAAGTCGTTGTAGGCGGAGCCGTTCCGAAGAACTACTTCCCGGCAGTTGAGAAAGGCCTTCAGGATTCCGTCCAGAAGGGGCCTCTTGCAGGATATCCGGTAGTCGGAGTCAAGGCAATCCTTTATGATGGATCCTACCATCCGGTTGACTCTTCTGAAATGGCATTTAAGACGGCTACGGTCCAGGCATTTAAGAAGGGATTCATGGAAGCAGGGCCGGTACTTCTGGAACCCATCGCATCCATCAAGGTCATAGTGCCTGAGGATTATACCGGAGACGTCATGGGCGATCTGAACAAGCGCCGTGGACGCGTGCTTGGAATGAACCCGATTGCAGGCGGATATCAGGAAATTGTCGCAGACATTCCTATGACCGGATTGTTCGGCTATTGCACCATCCTGCGCTCCATGACAGGAGGAAGAGGAACGTATTCTTATGAATTTGCCCGTTACGAGCAGGCTCCTTCTGATGTCCAGGAAGCGGAAATCGCAAAAAGAGCAGCAGAAGAATAAGGAACATATTATTTAGAAGAAAAGCCCGGAAGGGCTTTTTTTCTTAAAGCAAAAGTGCTATAATCTCTTTGCTATGCAAAAAACAGATGAGGATAGTATGAGGAACAGGAAATGAAAATAGTGATTATTGGCGACGGCAAAGTCGGCCATAAACTGACGACGCAATTGTCGGAAGAAGATTATGACATTGTATTGATTGACCAGAATGAAGGAAAGTTAAAGGAGGCGTTAAATCAGCTGGATATTTTCTGCATTACCGGTAATGGCGCGGACGTAAACGTCCAGAAGCAGGCAGATGTCCCGCATGCAGATCTTGTGATCGCATGCGCTTCTACCGATGAACTGAATATGCTAAGCTGCCTTCTGGCAAAGAGGCTTGGGGCAAAGCATACCATAGCCAGGGTGCGCAACCCCGTCTATTATCGTCAGATAGATATATTAAAAGAGGATTTGCACCTGAGTATGGCAGTAAACCCGGAACTGGCGGCTGCCAATGAGATTTCAAGAGTGCTGCTTTTCCCTGAGACAAGCAAGGTAGAGACATTTATGAAGGGAAGAGTGGAACTGGTAGAATTCAACCTCAGAGACGAAAGTCCTCTTACAGGCCTGTCCCTGGCCGAAGTATACCAGAAATTCCAGATTAAGATCCTGGTATGCGCAGTAAAAAGAGGCGGACAAGTATATATTCCGGATGGAGACTTTGTCCTCCAGAAAGGCGACAAGATGCATATTGCCGCCGCTCATCAGGATTTGGAGACATTCTTCCGGTCTTTGGGACGCAAGAATGCCAGAGTGAAGAAGGTGCTGATTTGCGGAGGCGGCCATGTGTGCTTCTATCTTGCGGCCCAGCTGCTTCAGGCTGGCATGCAGGTAAAGATCATCGAATCCAGGCAGGAACGCTGCGAGCAGCTTTGCGAGGCCCTTCCGAAGGCCACGATCATTCACGGAGATGCTGCGGACCATGACCTTTTGATGGAAGAAGGCATCGGAGAGGCTGATGCAGTGATCGCATTGACTGGAATGGATGAAGAGAACATCATCATGTCTCTCTTTGCAAAGACGCAGGGAGTAAATAAGATCGTTGCCAAGGTAAACGAAGATTCCAGGGCCCAGATGGTGGAAGGACTTGGGATCGACAGCATCGTGTCGGCAAAGAGCGCGACGGCAGATGCGATCATGAGTTATGTAAGAGCCAGGAATAATTCTTACAGCAGCGCAAATGTGGAGACGATGTACCGGCTGCTGGGCGGAAAGGTGGAGGCAGTAGAGTTCATTATTAAGAAGGAATGCAAGTTCACCAATGTTCCGCTTAAAGACCTGCCTACCAAGGCGAATTATCTGATCGCCTGTATCGGACGTAAGAGGAAGGTCATTATTCCAAACGGAGAGGATCATCTGGAAGTCGGAGACAGCGTAATCGTGATTACCAAAGATCATATCATCAATGAATTCAGCGATATACTCGCATAGGGAGACGGAATGTAGATTATGAATACGAAAATGATACGATACATACTGGCCAAAATGCTGGGGGTAGAGGCAATCCTGCTGCTGCTCCCTGCTCTTGTTTCTTTGATTTATGGAGAATTCAGCGGGGTATACTTTCTAATACCTTCCGGCATACTGATAGTGATCTATCTGCTGGTAGGAATGAAGAAGCCTGAGAAGAGAACCATATATGGAAAAGAGGGGATGGTGATCGTCGCCAGCGCCTGGATCTTATGGTCATTGTTTGGAGCCCTGCCATTTACTCTTTCAGGAAGCATACCGAGTTATCTGGATGCATTCTTTGAAACGGTATCCGGCTTCACCACGACAGGGTCCTCCATTCTTACGGATGTAGAAGCCTTGCCGCAGGGCATGCTGTTCTGGAGAAGCTTTACCCATTGGATCGGCGGTATGGGCGTGCTGGTGTTTGTCATGGTGCTGACAACCCTGGATAAAAGGAATTCCATGTATCTGATGCGGGCGGAGGTTCCGGGACCGGAAAAGGATAAGCTGGTGCCAAGGACCATGTCCACTGCCAGAATACTATATGGCATGTACCTGGGGCTGACGCTGATTGAAGTTATTCTGCTTCTGCTTGGCGGAATGAATATGTTCGACAGCCTGATCCATGCATTTGGAACAGCCGGAACGGGGGGCTTTTCCAATTATGCGGCCAGCGTAGGCCATTTTGACAGCGCTTATATCGATGGCGTGATCTCCATCTTTATGATTTTGTTCGGAATCAACTTTAACCTGTATTTCTTCCTGCTGATCAGGGATTTTAAGCCGGTATGGAAGAATGAAGAACTCCGGGCATACTTAGGAATCATCCTTGCGGCGGTGGCGGTGATCACCCTGAATATCAGCGGCCAGTATCCAAATCCGCTGAAGGCGTTCCGTTACGCCTTATTCCAGGTAGCATCGATCATCACCACAACGGGATATGCGACGGCAGACTATAACGCCTGGCCGATGCTGTCCCAGTGCATCTTGCTGATGCTGATGGTGATAGGCGCCTGCGCGTCTTCTACGGGAGGCGGCATCAAGGTATCCAGATTCCTGATGGTATTGAAATGTATCAAGCGCGAGATTAAGCAGATGGTGCATCCAAAGTCTATCAGCATTATCAGGGTAAATGACAAGAAGGTGGGAGCAGATGTCCTCAGAAGCCTGTATGTCTATCTGATGGCGTATGCTGGAATTGTTGTTGGATCGGTGCTTCTTGTCTCGATTGACAATCTGGACTTTGGCACTACGTTCAGTTCTGTATTGGCAACATTAAACAATATTGGCCCTGGAATCGCGGATGTTGGACCGGTAGGAAACTTTGCAGAGTTTTCACCGCTGTCTAAGATCGTGTTCTGCTTTGACATGCTGGCAGGACGTCTGGAGATATTCCCGTTCCTGATGTTGTTTACGGCTTCCGCATGGAACAGGAAATTTTAGGAGGTATTATGAAAGGAAAAAGAAAGTTACTAATTGCGATCGTGGTCATATTGGCGGCAGGACTATACTACTATGTTGCTTTGCCCGCATTCAATATCCACTCTTCTGACACCTGGTTTTTTATTATATTTTTGCTGGTGGTGGTGGCAGTTATTTATGCGGTCCGCAAGAAAATTGGAAAGGCCGAGCTGCGCACAAGCAAGACAATGAAGTTTTTTGGCTTTGCGATCCTGGGATTAGGAATCATCTATCTGGTGGGATCCTTATTGTCTTCCCCAATCGTCAATGCCAAGAAATATCAGAAGCTGATGAAAGTAGAAGAAGGGGAATTTACGGAAGATATAAAAGAACTTTCTTTTGATAAGATTCCGCTTCTTGATAAGGATACCGCGGAAATTCTTGGTGACCGCAAGATGGGCAGCATGGTGGATATGGTGTCCCAGTTTGAGGCGGACGACATCTACAGCCAGATTAACTATCAGGGCAATCCGGTCCGGGTATCTCCATTAAAGTACGCAAACCTGATCAAATGGTTTACCAACCGTTCCAATGGTATACCCGCTTATATCAGGATTAACATGGCCACCCAGTCTACAGAACTTGTAAAACTGGATGAAGGCATAAAATATACTACCAGCGAGCATCTGAACCGGAATATCTATCGTCATCTCCGTTTTGCGCATCCTACGTATATTTATGGGGAACTGAGCTTTGAGATTGATGAGAAGGGCATTCCATACTGGATCGCTCCCGTGAAAAAATACAATATCGGCCTTTTCGGCGGAGAGACGGTGGGCAAAGTAGTGCTTTGCAATGCCATTACCGGAGAGACGAAGACTTATGATATTGATGACGTTCCCCAGTGGGTGGACCGGGCTTATTCCGCAGACCTGCTGGTACAGCTGTTCGATTATTACGGAACCTTGAAGCATGGCTTTTTCAACAGCATCTTAAGCCAGAAGGACTGTCTTAAGACTACGGACGGATACAACTATCTTGCTCAGGATGATGACGTATGGATGTACACGGGCGTGACTTCCGTTAATGGCGACCAGTCGAATGTAGGATTCGTCTTATCCAATCAAAGGACCATGGAGACCAAGTACTATAAAGTAGAAGGGGCGACGGAGGCTTCCGCCATGTCCTCGGCAGAAGGCCAGGTGCAGAACCTGAAGTACACGGCCACCTTCCCGCTGCTGCTCAATATATCCGATGAGCCGACATATTTTATCGCCCTCAAGGATGATTCAGGCCTGGTAAAGAAATACGCGATGGTGAATGTACAGAAATACCAGATTGTCGCTATCGGCGACAGCGTAAGCCAATGCGAGGAAAATTATCTGGAACTGCTGTTCAGCAATGGCGTAAAAGAAGTGGAAAAGGACACCAGGGAAGTCAAGACGATTACCGGAAAGATTACCAAGATCGCCCAGGGAGTCATAGAGGGAACTTCTCATTATTACCTCATGCTGGAGAATTCGGAGGATATTTTCGATGCATCCGTAGTAGATTTTATTGATGTGGTAAGATGCGAGCCAGGGCAGGAAGTAACGATAGAGTACAAAGAGGATAAGAAGGCAAACCTTGTTATGTCTCTGGAATTTGACGGTATAGTAGACAAGGAAGAAAAAGAGTAATGGAAATAAGTATGTTATTAGCAGAACAGATTATGGCGATGTTCCTGACGATGGCGGTAGGTTACGCCGTCGTCAAGATCGGCCTGTTTCGGACGGAAGACAGCAAGGTTCTGTCCAATATGGTCGTCTATATCTGCTCGCCTTGTATTATTGTAAATTCATTTCAGATCGAATTGACCAAGGATAAGGTAGAGGGACTGTTGATAGCGATCGTTGTGGCGGCTGGTGTTCATGCCGCCATGATTATTTTAACGAAAGTCCTGGAGAGGCCGCTGCACTTCAACAGCATTGAAAAGGCCTCAATCATCTATTCCAATTCGGGATTTCTGGTGATCCCCCTGGTAGCATCCGTCCTGGGACAGGAGTGGGTGTTCTACACCACGGCGTTCATTGTGGTGCAGACCGTCCTTTTGTGGACCCATGGCCGGGGACTGGTAAGCCAGGAGGCACAGAGAGATTATAAGAAGATCATACTGAATCCGAATATAATCGCAATGCTGATAGGAGGATTCCTGTTTGCGACGCAGATAAAATTCCCGGTGGTAATTGGCAGCTGCGTCAGCAGTTTCGGCAATATGATCAGCCCGGCCAGCATGCTGGTTATCGGCATGGTCATCGGCAACGTGGATCTTTGCTGGGTATTCAGGCAGAAACGGCCTTATCTTATCAGCTTTATCCGCTTGATCGCGATTCCGGCGCTGGCGACTATTGCCTTCGTGCTCATAGGCCGCATATGGCTTCATAAAGATGCCGAATACATATTGATGGTGGTCCTGCTGTGTACATCGGCGCCGGTAGCCACTATGATTACGCAGATGGCGCAGATCTATGACAAGGATGCCCGCTATGCCAGCGTGATCAATGTCATGTCCGTAATCTTCTGTATTGCAACCATGCCTCTGATGATTATGCTTTATGAGTTTTTATACCACCATCTATAAGTCTTTGCTGTATTCTTCAATCTTATCAAGGACTCTCTGTTTAGAGTCGCCTTCCAGCGGAGTCGGGCAATAGTCATTATATCCAGTGGCAGAGGACAAGGAGCAGGGAATCATCTGGATGTCATCGTTCTTTTGAACCACTCCTTTTTTAAACGTAAATGTCTGCTGGAAGATCATCGTATCCTTGTCTTCCGGGTTGGAGTTGCCGCCAAAGCAGAAGTTTCCAAGACTGTAGGCGATATATTTGTCTTTATACTTCTCAACGCCCTGCAATACATGGGGATGGTGGCCGATCACCAGGTCGGCTCCCTCATCGATGGCTAAGTGGGCCAGTTTTTTCTGCGTATCGTTTGGCAGATATTCCCGTTCAATTCCCCAATGGAAATTCACGATTATCAGTTGCGCGCCAGTTTCCTTTAAGGCGGCAATATTTTCTTTTACCTGCTGCTTTTTCTTCAGGTGGTCGGCAAGCTCGTAGATGCCTGTAAGCCCTACCTTTACGCCCTTGATCTCCAGAATCTTGGCCCGATCGTCTCCAAATGTGGATACGCCTGCGCCTTCTAAAGCGGCAATGGTATCGGTATAACTCTGCGCGCCATAGTCATGGCTGTGGTTGTTCGCCAGATTGGCAGCTTCCACCGAACTGCCGGATAGGATGGAGGCATATTCCGGAGGAGCCTTAAAGGCGTAAGTCTTATTCTCGCGCTGGTCGGAATCAGTCAAGGTACCTTCCATGTTTACGATGGTCAAATCGTCTTCAGACAGGATGGATCGGACATTCTGGAAGAAATAATCTGCCCCCTGCGCGTTGTAATAGGCATTCAGGCTGGTATCCTGATTAAAATTCACGTCTGTTCCCAGCGTGCAGTCGCCGATAGAACTGACCGTGAGCGTGACAGATGCTTTTTTATCTTTGACTTCTTCCGTATCTATCACCAGTTTCTTTACCTCCACGCCGGAGGTGTCAATCTTTGCTTTTCCTGATTTGGCGCTGGTTTCTACAGATTTTTTGTGCTTTGTATCTTTGGATGTGGCCATCCATATTCCTACGACGATAATAATACATGCCAATACAGAAAAAAGAGCACACAGCATCACTCGAAGCCTTTTTAACTTCTGACGCCTGGCCCTTTTTCTTTTTTGTTCTTTGATTCCACTCATTTTCTCATACCGTAAAAGGGCAGTCCATCACTGGACCGCCCTGCATTTCCATTCGCTTCGTGTATTTGCCGGTTGTTCTAGTTCAGATACTGGCAGCCTGTCTGGTCAATACCAGATAAATCTTCTTTGTTGGCGCTGATGCTTACATAGAATTCAATGTCGCATTCCTTTGAAATCTTCTTAAGGCGCTCAATGAATTCTGGCATGTTGCCTAAAGAAATATCGGCATGCTTCAGTATTCCATCGATGAATACACATTCAATATCATGGTTGGAACTGTACATGCCATATAAAAAGCCGATATACTCGTCAATATTTTCAATTGCTGGAAAATCATCCATACAGATCGTACGGATATCAAATGCAACACTTGCAGTGTCGCGATGCGTCTTTTTGATAAAAACTACGTTTCCGTTACAGCTTTTCGCCTGCTGATTAGCCTGCTCAATCATTTGTTGTGTCTTTCCGGTGCCTTTTGGGCCTGTTAATAAATTTACCATGGCAAACCTCTCCTTTATGTATCATATTATACTGAAGTTTTCAGTACCATTTACTTATGTTTATTATACACTAAAGCCAAGGCGTGAACAACTACAAAAAATAAGTTTTTCAGGAACCCTAAAATCAGGACTTGACTTATTTTAACATTCTTCATATAATAAGTAAGAATATTGTAGAAACGAAGATGAGGAGTAGTAAGAGCCTACCGTTTTACAGAGAACTGCCGGATGGTGCAAGGCAGCAAGCGTAATCTCCCAACTCGCCTCGGAGTTCTTCTGCTGAACCCTGTATGATCGTATAGGCAGAAGCGGGCCTTCCCGTTACAGAAGATAATGAGTGCATCCGTATTTTATCAGTACGGGTGAAAAAGAGTGGTACCACGGAAGTTCAGGCCTTTTCGTCTCTTGCGAGATGAGAAGGCTTTTTCTAAGAAAGCAGGTATGCTGACAAGGCCGATGGGCCTTAATATATCAAAAGAGCAGGAGGAAAGAATAATGTCAAACGTACCTTATAACCATAAGGCAATCGAGAAAAAATGGCGTGAAAGATGGGAGCAGAATCCAGTCAACCTTAAGGCTGACGAAAAGGGGAATAAGAGGGAAAAGTACTACTGTCTGGACATGTTTCCGTATCCGTCGGGAAATGGCCTTCATGTAGGACATTGGAGGGGATATGTAATCTCTGACGTATGGAGCAGATATAAGCTGCAGCAAGGATACTATATCGTGCATCCGATGGGATGGGATGCATTCGGACTTCCGGCTGAGAACTATGCCATCAAGATGGGCGTGCATCCTGCAATCTCCACAGCAGAGAATGTAAAGAACATCAAGCGCCAGATTAATGAGATCGCGGCCCTGTATGACTGGGATATGGAAGTGAACACTACAGATCCCGAATTCTATAAATGGACCCAGTGGATCTTCGTAAAAATGTTCAAGGAAGGCCTTGCTTATGAGAAGGAATTCCCGATCAACTGGTGCCCATCCTGCAAGACCGGCCTGGCGAACGAGGAAGTTGTCAATGGCAAATGCGAGCGCTGCGGCACGGACGTGACCAAGAAGAACCTGCGCCAGTGGATGCTGCGGATCACCAAGTATGCGGAGCGTCTGCTCAGCGACTTAGACAAGCTGGACTGGCCGGAGAAGGTTAAGAAGATGCAGGCAGACTGGATTGGAAAGTCCTATGGCGCGGAAGTAGATTTCCCAATTGACGGAAGAGAAGAAAAAATCACGGTCTATACCACCAGGCCAGATACCCTTTATGGCGCTACCTTCATGGTACTTGCGCCTGAGCACGAACTTTCCAAGAGCCTGGCTACGGATGAGACAAGAGAGGCGGTAGAGAAGTATATCTACGATGCGTCCATGAAGTCTAACGTAGACCGTATGCAGGATAAGGAAAAGACCGGCGTATTTACCGGAAGTTACGCGATCAACCCGCTGAACGGGGAGAAGACGCCAATCTGGCTGTCCGATTACGTTCTGGCGGATTATGGTACAGGAGCTATCATGTGCGTTCCCGCTCATGACGACCGTGACTTTGAATTTGCAACCAAGTTTGGAATTCCGATCGTCCAGGTTATCGCCAAGGACGGCAAGGAAATCGAAAATATGACAGAAGCCTATACAGAAGCGGCAGGAACTATGATCAATTCCGGAGAATGGAATGGCATGGAATCCGCGGTACTTAAGAAAGAGGCGCCGCATATCATCGAGAAGCGCGGACTTGGCCGGGCAACCGTGAACTACAAGCTGCGTGACTGGGTATTCTCCCGCCAGAGATACTGGGGCGAGCCGATTCCGATCGTGCATTGCCCGGACTGCGGAGCCGTTCCGGTACCGGAAGAAGAACTTCCGCTTCGCCTGCCTGAGGTAGAATCCTATGAGCCTACTGGAACCGGAGAATCTCCACTGGCTGGAATTGACGAGTGGGTGAACTGCAAGTGCCCGGTATGTGGAAAGCCTGCCAAGCGAGAGACCAACACCATGCCTCAGTGGGCAGGGTCTTCCTGGTATTTCCTGCGCTATGTGGATAATCACAATGACAAGGAACTGGTTTCCAGAGAAAAGGCAGACGAGATGCTTCCGGTAGATATGTATATTGGCGGCGTAGAGCACGCGGTACTTCACCTTCTGTACTCCCGCTTCTATACCAAATTTTTATATGACATCGGAGCGATCGACTTTGACGAGCCGTTCCATAAACTGTTCAACCAGGGAATGATCACCGGCAAGAATGGCATCAAGATGAGCAAGTCCAAAGGAAACGTGGTTTCCCCGGATGATCTGGTAAGAGACTACGGATGCGATTCCCTCCGGATGTACGAACTGTTCGTAGGCCCTCCAGAACTGGACGCAGAATGGGATGACAGAGGAATCGACGGCGTAAACCGTTTCTTGAAGCGTCTCTGGAATCTTGTGATGGACAGCAAGGATGCGGATGTCAAGGCTACCAAGGAAATGATCAAGGAGCGCCATAGACTGGTGTATGATATTACAACCCGTTTGGAAAACTTCAGTTTGAATACAGCGATCTCAGGATTTATGGAGCACAACAATAAATTGATCGAGATTGCCAAGAAGGAAGGCGCGATCGATAAGGAGACCCTGTCTACAATGGCAGTGCTGCTTTCCCCATTCGCCCCCCATATCGCGGAGGAAATCTGGGAGCAGCTGGGACATGAGGGCAGCGTGTTCGCAGCCGGATGGCCGACTTATGACATGGAAGCCATGAAAGATGACGAGATCGAAGTGCCGGTACAGATTAATGGCAAGACAAGAGCAGTCATTTCCGTGGCAGCGGACATTTCCAAGGAAGATGCGATTGCCGCAGGAAAAGAGGCAGTGGCAGACAAATTGACGGGCACGATTGTAAAAGAAATCTATGTGCCGAAGAAAATCATTAATATCGTGCAGAAATAAATGAGGGTTAAATCTCATCCGATTTTGAAAAATGGAGAATACTTGTGAGGTATTCTCCATTTCAATATTAAGGCCGATCTGCAGGCGGGAACTTCCGGTTCTTGAAGTAGTACTCCCGGTCGTACTCGCCGATTTCCCGCAGGATCCGACAGGGGTTGCCCACCGCAACGACATTCGAAGGAATATCCTTTGTAACCACGCTGCCAGCGCCAATCACAACGTTGTCGCCGATGGTGATGCCGGGCACAATAATGGCGCCGGCGCCAATCCAGCAGTTTCTTCCAATGTGTACGGGGAAATTATACTGATATCCTTCCTGCCTGGACTCAGGACAGATAGGATGACCTGCAGTCGCAACCGTCACATTGGGGCCGAACATGGTATAGTCCCCTACATAAATGTGAGTATCATCCACCAGCGTCAGGTTAAAATTGGCATAGATGCTATGGCCGAAATGCACATGCCTGCCACCGAAGTTTGTATGCAGAGGTGGCTCGATGTAGCAGTCTTCCCCAATTTCAGCAAACATTTCTTTCAACATTTCTTTTCTTCTTTCCTGCTCCGTGGGGCGCGTCATATTAAAATCATATAATTTATCAAGGTATGCCAGCTGTTCCTTCATCAGCGCCTCATCTCCGGGGTAATATAATTCCCCGCTGTGCATCTTTTCTTTAATATTCATACGGCTGTTCTCCTATCCTATGAAAAATATTATATTGAGACAACATTATACCATATGTTGAGCAGAATTTATTATATTAAGCACAGAGCATAAAAAAATTTCTGCCTTGAAGTGAAGAGGTCCATTCTTATTCCAGGTTTCCAAGCCAGGTTTTGAATAACCTTTTACTGGCCTGTTCTCGCTTTTCATGAGGTTACGGCTTAGAGAGTTCTGAAAAAATAAATAAAGGTATGGATTCTCTGAAAAGGAGAATGAATTGGAACTGGCAGATTTGGAAATTATATCAGAAGTAATTATAATCGTGACGGGAGAGAGCATATGGAAAAGAAGGAATGGTCGAGGGACGGGAAGAGTTACCGGTATTCTAAGGATGGATGGGAATTCCTCTATATCGAGGGAAAGCCTTTCGAACGGGGCGTTTCCTATGGAGAACTTCTGGCCAGGGAAATCCGGGATGCCATAAGGGAGGCATCCCGGCTGGTGATGCTCCAGACTGGCATAGAGTGGGAGTTTTTGAAAGACAGCAAGATCAGTATTTTGCATAAATGGAAGGAGCACCTATGCAGGAAGCCTTACAAAGAATTTCTGGAAGAAATGCAGGGCATGGTACAGGGAGTCCGGCAAGTCATACCAGACTGTCCGGTGACGCCAGATGATCTGATTCTGTGGAATGGGTATGAGGAACTTACCGGTTCCTGGTTTCCCAACGCAGCGCCAGAACTTTATGATAGCCTGGACGTGCAGCATGGCATCCGGCATGCAGGCGGAAGAACCTTGAAAAGATTTTCTTCTGGAGCGGGAGATCACTGCAGCGCATTTATAGCAACTGGATCGTATACGGCTGACGGAAGAATTGTCATGGCACACAATAGTTTTACGCCGTATGAGAACAGCAATTCTATGAATGTAGTAGTGGATCTGGTTCCGGCAGATGGAAACCGTTTCATCATGCAGTCCTGTCCGGGATATATCCATAGCCTGTCCGACTTCTATGAGACCCGGATTGGAGAAGGAAAAGGGCTTATGATAACGGAGACCACCATTGGAGGATTCAACGCTTATGACTGCGACGGCGCGCCGGAATTTGCGCGTATCCGGCGTGCCGCCCAGTATGCAGGGAGTCTGGATGAATTCGTGGAACTTTTCTGGGAGGACAATAACGGCGGGTATGCCAATACCTGGCTGGCAGGAGACATTAAGACTGGAGAGATCATGCGGTTTGAAGCAGGTCTTAAGTTTTATCATATAGACAGAACTACTGATGGATATTATGCAGGCTTTAATGCGCCTTTGGATCCGAGAATCCGCAACTTGGAATGCGAGAACAGCGGGTTTGCGGATATCAGGCGGCATCAGGGAGCAAGACAGGTCCGCCTTCCCGGACTTCTGGAAGAATATAAGGGGAGGATAGACAATTTGGCCGCACAGGAGATTCTGGCGGATCATTTCGATGTATACCTGGATCGGGAGAATCCATGCTCCCGAACGGTATGCGCCCATTATGAACTGGATGACAGGGCATACATGAGCCAGCCGGGAAGGCCGGTTCCCTTCCAGCCGAGGGGAGCAGTGGATGCGGTGACCGCCGACAGTGCGGACGCGAAGGAACTGAGTTTGTGGGCCAGATGGGGAAGTCCTTGCGGGATGCCATTTTATGCGGAGGAATTTCTGAAGAAGAATCCGCAGTTCGAGTATCTGAGAGAATTCTTAAAAGACAGGCCGAGCTTGCCATGGACAAGGCTAAAAGCCGATATGCGAAGATAGAAACGGCAGGCTTTATTGTAAGAAAATTCATATTGACATCCATAATCCAAAAGGTTATAATCATTATAACAATATGACGTTATAATGATTAAAGGAGGACGCATATGAAAAGAGTTGTCAGTATGTTGATTGTAGCAGCAATGTTTATGGCAATGCTATCCGGCTGCCAGGGCAAGGAGAAGGCAGAAGATGGATCCGGCGGCAAGACGGAACTTACACTGTGGTGGTGGGGCGAGGAAGATGTTCCCGGCTCCAAGGCATGGCTTGAAGAGACGGTGGATGCCTATGAGAAGGAGAATCCGGATATTAAGATTGAAATGGTGCAGCAGACATCGGATCAGCTGATTCCAGCGTGGGAGACATCGGTACAGTCTGGAAAAGGAGCGGATATCCAGTTCTTCTGGACCGGTACATACACGCTGATGTATGTCTGGGATGAAGAGAACAGAAGCCTTGCAGACCTGACGGAACTGATTCCGGAAGATGAGATGGAGCACTGGATGGGAACGGAAGGCATCTCCTGGGATGGACAGCCTTGGGCGGTTCCCTGGTACCAGGTCAGCATTATCATGCTGTATAATAAAGAAATATTTGCCCAGGCAGGACTGGATGCAGAGAATCCGCCTGCCTCATGGGAAGAATTCAAAGATGCCTGCGAGAAGCTCAAAGGGAGCGGAGTCATACCTTTCGAAATCGGAGGAATGAAGGACGGATTTGATTCACCTTGGCTGTATGCCACAATTGGCACGTCTGCCCATGACAGCGTGCAGGAATTTGTAAGTGCCGCGGTAGAAGAGGGAAGTTTTACAGAAGATTCCCATACGCTGTGGCTGGAACGATTGAAAGAATTAAATGACAGCGGATACATTAACCCGCTTACCATGTCCAATGATTTCCCATCCGGGCGGGAATCCTTCCTGAGAGGAGAATCTGCCATGGGCCTTGTGACGAATGGACAGGGAATGCAGTGGATCGAAGAGATGGGCGGAGACGAGAAGGTAGGCGTGATGCGAATTCCGGAGTTCTCTGACGGAGATATGGCCGGCAAACAGAATGTACAGAGCCAGGCGTTCGGGATACCAGAGTTTTCACAGCACAAAGAGGAAGCGGCAGATTTCCTGGTATTTACGCACCAGCCTCAGCAGTTGAAGCGGTTCTATGAACTGACCAAGAACTTCCCGGCAGATGACAGATTCGATCCGGACTCCCTCCAGCTTGAAGGAGAGAAGTTCCTCTGGGATTATATGCTTGAAGACAGCACGATTTATCCATCTTTATACATTCCGACTATGGTAAACAGCCAGGGGAATTATGCGGCGGCTCAGATGGTACTGTCAGGAAAGACGGCCAAGGAGGCGGCAGAGCAGATTGAGAATACGGCTAAGGAATGGAGGCAGATGAGCCCGGATGAGTATGATAATTTTGTGAAATGGTCGAAAAACTGTGAATAAGCAGCCAGGCTGCTGCCCCGATGGCGGGCAGCGGTCCTGCCAAAGAGGTGAATATTGTGATTCTATTGAGAGAGAAAGAAAAGAAGGTGCCATATTGCTTTCTTGCCCCTTCGCTGTTCATGATCGCGATCGTATTTATTTATCCTATCATTACGGTCCTGTATGACAGCATGTTCCAAATCAGCGGGCGCAAGCGGACTTTCGCAGGGCTTGAAAACTTCATCCTGCTACTTAAGAATGAATTGTTCTGGAAATCCGTAACCAATAATCTGAAGTTTTTTATATGTGTTCCGGTTCTGATCATCCTTGGCATAGTTCTGGCGGTATTGCTTTATAACCAGATACCGGGCTGGAGGATATACCGGGTACTGATGCTGATTCCTTACATATTCTCTATCACTGTGACAGGAATCGTGTTCGACTGTATCCTGCGGGAGAACGGCCTTCTTAACGGGATATTGCAGAAGATAGGCCTGGGCGGGCTGGCGCAGGCCTGGCTTGGCCAGACTTCCACAGCCCTCTATGCGGTGATGGCGGTTATCATCTGGAAAGAACTTGGGTTTGGGACAATGCTGATCCTGGCAAGGCTGATGTCGGTGGATGAGTCCTTGGTTGAAGCAGCAAGACTTGACGGAGCAGGACTATTTACGATTACCAGAAGGATCCTGCTGCCGGAAATTAAGCCGGTAGTCTCCTTTTACTTTGTGCTTTGTATGATCAACATGCTGTCTTGGCTGTTTAATTACATCTACGTGATGACAAAGGGCGGACCTATGAACAGCACCTATGTTATGGACTTTTATATATACCAGCTGGGTGCCAAGTATGTGAATTACGGTCTATCATCCGCGCTGTCGGTGATTCTGCTGTTTGTAACGTTCTGCCTGGTTGGCGTGCAGGCCTATGTACGGACCCATGTATTTCATGACGAGGAGGTGTAAGAAGTGAGAAAGAGCCGAATGATAAAATGGCTATTGTCCCTGGCAGTGGGAATATTCATACTGATTGACCTGATTCCCATATTTTTTACGTTGATCACTTCTTTTAAGACAAAAGAAGAGTATGTCTATAATATCTTTTCTCTGCCGTCACATTGGTCGTTTGACAACTACAGCCAGCTGTTCCAGGCGTATGACATCCCCAGATTATTTATGAACAGCCTTCTTGTAACAGTGATACCAATTATATTCTGCGTGTATTTCGGGGCGCTGGCTGCTTTTGCCATAGGGAAGTTCCAATTTAAAGGCAGGAAGATATTTGCAAATATGATATTTCCGCTGATGTCGATTCCTTCAGTGGTCATGCTCTTCCCGCTTTTCAGGATTTTTGCAAAATTAAATATGACCAATCGCTTTCCGTCGGTCATCATCATATATATCGGCCTGATCCTTCCATTCATATTGAATATGCTGACTAGTTTCATGTCATCCATTTCAAGCAGTTATCTGGAGGCGGCGATGATGGACGGTTGCGGGTTCTTCCGGCTATTCCATAAGATCATCCTTCCCCTGCTTGCCCCGGCTCTGTCGGCGACAACCATCGTAGGGGCCATGTGGCTGTGGAATGAGATGCTGATCGCGTTCATATTTCTGCAGGATGAGGCCAAGCGGACGCTGGTGGTGGGACTGACCTCCATGCAGGGGCTGTTCCAGCTGAACGTTCCGCTTCTTATGGCAGGGGCGGCAATCACGACGGTGCCGGTAATATTGATTTTTATATTGGGACAGAAATGGTTTATCAAAGGATTAACAGCAGGAGGAATAAAATAATGGATGCATATTTGACCAATGTTCTGGAACAGCCGTCAGAACTGAAAAAAGTCTGGGCATATTTGTTGGGGGAAGGAAGAAAGACGACAGAACAGATTGCCGGCATATTTAAGGGAGCAGACCATATCGTGCTGACATCCATGGGAAGCGCGTACAACTCCCTGATGCCGATGTACTACGAATTGCTTGGGAAGAAGAAAAATGTGACTTTGATTGAGACCTCGGAACTACTGCATGATGAGGCACTTCTGGATGCACGCGCCGTTTATGTGGTGATGTCAAGGTCAGGGGAAAGCAGGGAAGTATATGACCTTTCCTGCCTGCTGCGGGATAGAAACTGCATGCTGGTGGGGATTACGATGAATCAGGAGAGCATGCTGGCAAAGAACTCTACGGTGACGCTTCATGACATAGCCTCCTATGACGCGTGCATCTGCCTGAAGGCATACTCGTCCATGGCGTTATGCGGCCTTGCCTGCGTAAGCATGATGGATCCGGCATGGGTGGAAGGAGAAGCCTGTCATAAGGTGTTGGCCATGCTGGAATGGATGGAGGAGCATAAAGGTGATATTTTGGAACAGGCGGGAGAAATTCAGATACTGAAGGAAGCCCACAGCTGTATCTTCCTGTCCAGGCTATATGGGATGGGAACCGCAAAGGCTGCTTCCCTGTGGCTGGAAGAAATCGCGTTTATCAGCGGAGGGGTGTGCGTGCTGGATAGTTTCTATCATGGTCCTATCCGCTCCATCTATAACAGCGAGTTGGCATCCAATATTATAGTGCCAGTATACTTTGACGTGCTGCCGGATCAGCGTTCCGGAAAGATATGGAGCGAGATTGCGGAAGCAGCCAGAAGCAGCATTTATATTGGAAAGGAAAAGTCAGGGGCTCGGCATGATTTTCCTTATCCTTTCTGGAATATCGGGGCGTATAATTGTATCGGGCTTTCTTTGTTCGCACAGATTATCCCTTATCAGTGCTGTATTAAGAAGGGGTATGTCCCTGGAAGGTCGCTTAGAATCGCAAAAGACAGATGGGTGGTAAAGTAAATGGGATATGTAATCGGAATAGACATAGGAGGCACAAGAACAAAAATCGGGCTTGTGGATACCACGGCAGGGAAAGTCTGCCAAAAAGAAGTTTTCCTGACAGAAAAAAAGAATGAGAAAATATTTCTGGAAAAGAATCTTTCTATGATCCGCTGGATGGAAGAGAGAATTCCATCCGGCGGGAAGGCCAAAGGAGTTGGGATTGCCGCCAGCGGATTTGTCCATACGGATGATGGAAGGATGGATGGAAGCTGCGGGTCATTTCTAGAGTTTTTCAGCGGCTATCCTTTAAAGAAAAAGATAGAAGAATCTGCGGGGCTTCCCTGCAGCGTAGGAAATGACGCGCAGCTGGCCTGCTATGGAGAATGCCTGTATGGCGCGGGCAGGGGCTACCGGAATGTATTGATGTTGACCCTGGGGACAGGAGTGGGAGTAGGATTTATCCAAAATGGAAGAAGACCGGATTCCCCGGCATATATTCACCGGGCAGGCCATATTAAAGTGCGCGGCGACGGGGAAGAGGATTGCTACTGCGGCATCCGTGGATGTCTTGAGAGGACCTGCTGTGCCGAAGGGCTTCAGAAATTAGGGACTGCCAGATATATCGCGTATCTTGCGGCCGGATTGAACCAGTATATCTACCTGTATGCACCGGATCTGATTATTCTTGGCGGTGGAGCGGCACCTGCTTTAAACGACCATCTATCCGATATCCGCAGCCGGATTACCGCCACCGTATGTGATGGATATAAAATAGATATCGCTATCGGGCAATTGCAGGAAGAGGGAGGCATACTTGGGGCAGCAGCCTATTTCCAGAAATAAAATTCATTAAATGTGAGAAAATATGTGATATAATGGAATTAACTGGAAGCATATTCTATAACGAAGGGAGAACATAAAAGTGCTGGATATATCAAGCGACATCCCTCTTTACAAACAACTCAGCAAGATTCTGTATGAAAAGATCGCCAAAGGGGAGTGGAAGTACAATGAAAAGATTCCGACGGAAACGGAACTCTGCGAATTATATGGCATCAGCCGAATGACCGTCAGGCAGGCAATAGAGGATCTGAAGAACAAGGGCTATATCTGTAAGAAACAAGGACTTGGCACTTTTGTCACTCATCCGAAGGTAGGGCAGGAAATATTATCATTCCGTTTTTATGATAATGATATGAATGAGACAAAGCAGGTGAAGAAAATCATCAATTTTGACGTGATCCAGGCTCATGAGAAGGTAGCAAGGCAGCTGGAATTGAGCGGATCCGACCAGGTCTTTCGAATAGAGAGGATATTTTATAACGATGATATCCCTACCGTAGTCCCTATTTCTTATATTCCTTATAAAGAATGCCCCGGGCTTACCAGGGAGATGGTGCAGGAGAATGGGCTTTATAATTCTCTGGGAAGTTTTGGAAGACGGCCGGATCGGGCCAATCGGCTGTTTGAAGCCGTGGTTGTCAAAGGGAGGCCGCAGGAACTTATGGGAACGCCGAAGAATACCGCCGGGTTCCATGTGGAGAGAATATCCTGGAGCCAGGATACGAGGATCGAATTCTGTGAATCCTATATGCGTGGCGATATGATTCAATTCTTTTCCGAGATCCAGAATCTATAGCAAAGTAAGTTTTACGCCTTATGAGACTTAGAACCTGTTCCAGGATAGGATTCGTGTTTTGGGGGAAGAGATTAAAAGAATGGCTGGTTAAATCAGCCATTTTTTAGTATAAATGTATAGTGTCTATATTATTATAGAAACATTACTTAGGAAATGAACTAGGAAGTCATAGCGGAGATCCAGTCTATCAGGCCTAGCGCAGACGTATAGCTTGCAAAAATATGAAAATAGAAGTATAGTAAAGGAAAAAATAAATTCAAGCAATACCATTACTTAAAAACAGGAGGCTTACATATGGACGAGAATATGGAACTGGAAGTCAAAAGACGGCTTGCGCAATACAGGAAGTGTAAATGCCTTGGCATCGCGGTATGGATCATTGTAGCATTTCATTTCCTCTATCTGCTATTTAAAATCGACAGCAGGATAACATGGCTGATCGGAGGATACGGATATTTTATATTGGGATTTGGCCTTCTTCTTTTGACGCTGATTCTGTTCGTTATCTGTGAGATGATTATTATGGTCGGGACGTCAAAGATCTCGTCTGCGCTGTCGATGGACTGCGATCCATTCCTTTATGAAGCCTGTATTCTAAAAAGCGGCGGATTCTGGCATAAGAACCGGCTCCTATGCAATCAGGCGATGGCCCAGTACTACCAGGGGAAGTTCGAACTTGCATGGGAGACGTTCCAGAGGATGGAAGTATATAAGTTAAAAGGAAAATTTAAACTGAATTACTATATATTGATGAGTTCCTTGTATTTCCGAAGAGGCATGGGGCAGCAGGTCCGGGAACTGGAAGAGGCCTATAGAAAGACTGCTCAGAATAAGAGGGAGAAGAAGAATTTCCAGATTCTGTGCGCCAGCAATAATCTGACCAGGGCGCTGGAGAACAAGGATTATACCGCTGCGTTCCGGTTCTTGCAGGAGCGGATGGAACTGAATGGGAACCTGTCCCAGACATGGACCAAGGTGGGATTTTACTTTAAGGAGGCAGAAATTTACCTCGGGCTTGGCGAGAAGGAGAGCGCCAGGCTAAAACTGGAATATGTGACGGAGAAGGGCGGACGCCTATTCTATGTGCAGGAAGCAAGACAAATGCTGGAAGGGATGAATGTACGGTGAGACAAGACTGGAAGCGGGAATATTTTTCAGTCCCGAATCTGATGGGATACTTCAGGATCATACTGATACCTGTATACTTATGGCTCTATTTTAACGCCAGCGGGACAGCGGATTATATGAAGGCTGCCGCGGTGATCGGAATCTCAGGGCTTACGGACTGCTTTGACGGAAAGATCGCAAGGCGGTTCGATCTGATTACGGAATGGGGAAAGATACTGGACCCCATAGCGGACAAACTGACTCTTGGGGCGGTTATCCTAAGCCTGGCTTTTCGCTATCCATTGATGCGTGCGGTAGTACTGCTGTATATTGTCAAAGAAGGCTATATGCTCATCATGGGAGGCCTGATGATGAAAAAAGGACGGTATATGGACGGTGCCCAGTGGTATGGAAAGGTATGCACTGCATACACCTATGTAATGATATTCCTTCTTCTTATGATACCAGGGATGCCGGATATGGCGACTAAGGCCATGATAGGCCTTTGCTGCCTGATTATGCTGTTTACATTGGCGAAATATGTGCTGTTTTACAGGCGCATGCGAAAAGAAGCAGAAGAAGAGGAATCACATTGAAAAAGAGACTGAGGTTTAAATTGAGATATTTGGTATTTATTATTTTGGCATTTGTTCTGTACGTGCTTCTGGGAATCATACTGTCCTATAACAGGCATCCCCAGGTGAGCAAAGAATATCAGGAGAACTTCGACCCAAAGGAATGCTATTCGGATCAGGCTTCCTGTGACAGAGCCTGCGTGATTGAAGATAATGAAGAGGGATTGAAAGAACGGTTGAACATGTTTGCACAGGCGAGGGACAGGATTATTCTGTCCACTTTTGACTTTCATGCGGATAAGAGCGGAAAGGACGTGATCGCCGCATTGATCGAGGCGGCAGACCGGGGCGTGGATGTAAAGATTCTGGTGGACGGATTCTCGGCGCTGCAGCAGATGGATGGCAATGCATATTTTCAGGCGCTGTCCACCATGGACAAGGTGGAGATCAGGATCTACAACCGGATCAATCTGCTGATGCCCTGGAAGAGCATGGGACGGCTTCATGACAAATATGTGATCATAGATGACGACCTCTATCTGCTGGGAGGCAGGAACACCTATGATTATTTTCTGGGAGATCATGGATATAAGAATTATGACAGGGATGTGCTGGTCTATACGCCGGAACCTGAAAATCAGGAAAGTTCCATCCATCAGCTGGAAGCGTACTTTGAGTCCGTCTGGAAACTGGATGTCTGCAAGCCTTTTTATAATGATTCGAAGAATGCATCCAAAGAGAAAGTAGCCCAGGCCAGGGAGAAATTAAAGAAGCGTTACCAGAAGATGATCCAGGAGTTTCCGGAGATGGAGGAAGCGCGCGACTATACAGAGCGTACGTTTGAGGTGAACCGTATTACGCTTCTTTACAACCCCACCCATGTATACTCCAAAGAGCCGACGCTGTTCTATTCCCTGAAGCGGCTGATGGAAGAGACGGATGAGGAAGTGGCGATCCATACGCCCTATGTCATCTGTAATGACTGGATGTACCAGTCATTTGCGGATATCTGCGAGGAAAATCCGAATGTAACCATGATGACTAATTCGGTCGCCAATAACGGGAATCCTTTTGGAGCGTCAGATTATCAGAAAAATAAAGGAAGGCTTCTGGAGACGGGCCTTAAAATCCAGGAGTATGAAGGCGGGGTGTCTTATCATGGAAAGAGCATTACCATAGGAGATGAACTGGCGATCGTAGGCTCGTTTAATATGGACATGCGAAGCGCATATCTGGATACGGAACTGATGCTGGTGGTTGACAGCAAGGAAGTAACCAGTCAGTTGAAGGGCTATATGGAAGCATATGAGGCAGACTCTGTAAAAGTCCTGGATGAAGAGAATTATGAGGTCCCGGAAGGGGTCGAAAGGCAGGAACTTACTAAAAAGCGGGAACAGCGAATCCGTCTTGTTGGCTTGTTCAACTGGTTCCGGTTCCTGATGTAGGCCCAGGTGGATGATAGAATGGCAATGGAGGAGGAAGATGGCAGTGAATATCAATGAGATTGCAAGACTGGCAGGAGTGTCTAGGGCGACGGTTTCCCGGTATCTGAATGACGGCTATGTCAGCGATGAGAAGAAGGCAGTGATCCGTAAGGTGATAGAGGAGACCGGCTATCAGCCTTCTTCCCAGGCGCAGATGCTTCGAACCAAGAAGACGAAGCTGGTGGGGGTCATTATCCCAAAGATTAATTCTGATACTGTGGGGCGCATGGTCGCGGGAATCAGCGACGTGCTGAGTAGAAGCGGGTACCAGCTTCTGCTGGCGAATACGGACAATAATATTGAAGAAGAACTCAAGTATCTGAACCTTTTTAAGGACAACCAGGTGGATGGCATCCTGTTTATTGCCACCATGTTTACCGCGAAGCACCGCAAACTTTTAAAGGAGTGCAAGGTTCCGGTGGTTATTCTTGGGCAGCGTTTGGAAGGGTATTCCTGCGTGTATCAGGATGATTACCACGCGGCGTTAAAGATGACGCAGGCATTGCATGAAAACGGGGATAAGATCGGCTATATCGGCGTAACCGATAAGGACGAAGCCGCCGGGCTTAACCGGAGAAGGGGGTATGAGGCGGCCCTTCGAAAAGCAGGAAAAAAAGCCTTGCCAGAATGGATGGCAGAAGCAAAATTCAGCATCGAGTCAGGCTATGAGCAGATGCGTGGCCTTCTATCCCGGTCGCCGGATATTGATTCTGTATTCTGCACGACAGACAATATCGCCGCCGGGGCAATGGCGTACCTGAAAGAGGCGGGGAAAAAAGTGCCGGAGGATATCCAGATCGCAGGAATGGGAGATACGCCGGTATCCCGTCTGGTAGAGCCATCCCTGTCAACGGTCCATTTCTTCTATAAGACCAGCGGGATGGAGGCAGCTACGATGCTGGTAGATCTGCTGGAGTCTGAGAGTACGGTGTGCAAGGAATTGAAGATGGGATATGAAATCGTTCTCAAGAATTCCACCCGGTAACAACGCCGGGGCAATTGGTGAAAATGCATGATTTTAAAAGGGGATATTTGTGAAGTATACCAGTTTACAACGGCGGGGGTAGACTGGTATACTTTAATCAAGATATGAGAACGATACCATGCATAAAAGAATAATACATAGATAAACTACGAATAAATAAAAGAGAGTGTGGTATGGGAACGATAACACATATGTTTCAGGGAAGGGAAGGAAAGAGAATGGATTACAGGAGCATTGCAAAGCAGGTGCTGGAAAACATCGGCGGCAAAGAGAATATCATATCAGCCGCCCACTGTGCCACAAGACTTCGCCTGGTGATCGGCGACAATGGAAGATGCTGCAAAGAGAAATTGGAAGAGATCGAAGGCGTGAAAGGTGTCTTTGAAGCATCCGGACAATTGCAGATCATCTTCGGCACCGGCGTGGTAAATAAAGTATATGAGGAATTCGTATCCGCGGCAGGAATTACGGCTGCATCTAAGGAAGAAGTCAAGCAGGCGGCGGCTTCCAAGCAGAATATTTTTAAACGGCTGATCAAGACGCTGGGAGACGTATTCGTGCCGATCATACCGGCGATCGTTGCCAGCGGCCTTCTGATGGGCCTGCTGGAAGGATTGTGCAATGTGTTCCCGGATATGGCGAATTCCGGCTCTTATACCATCATCCATCTGTTCAGCAACGCGGCATTCGTATTCCTGCCGATCTTGATCGCCATAAGCGCCGCCCGGGTATTCGGAGGCAACATATTTCTGGGCGCAGTCATCGGAATGATCATGATCCACACGGATCTGGTAAATGCGTGGGCAGTGGCGACCGCAGATTCTGTTCCTACGGCCCAGGCCTGGTTCGGACTTTATGATATCAAGCTGGTCGGCTACCAGGGACATGTAATCCCGGTGGTGATCGCAGTCTGGTTCATGTGCATGCTGGAAAAGAAACTGCACAAGATCGTGCCGGAGATGATCGATTTGTTTGTAACGCCGCTGGTTACGGTGCTGGCGACAGGATATCTGACACTGACCATATTTGGGCCGGTATTCTCCTGGATCGAGAATGGAGTGCTAAGCGCAGTGGAATACCTGATCACTCTGCCATTTGGCATCGGCTCCTGCCTGGCTGGGGCGGTATATGCGCCTACGGTCGTGGCTGGCGTCCACCATATGTATAATGCGCTGGAAGCCGGGCTATTAAGCGCAAATGGAGTCAACATCTGGATGCCCATTGCCACGGCGGCAAACATCGCCCAGGGAGCCGCGGCGCTTGCCCTGGCGTTAAAGACGAAGAACCAGAAGTTAAAAGCGCTGGCGCTGCCCTCCTCCCTGTCCGCGTTTCTGGGAATCACGGAACCTGCAATCTTTGGAGTGAACCTGCGGTTTTTCAAATGCTTTATCGCAGGATGCATCGGAGGCGCATGTGGCGCGCTGGTGGCAGGCGTTACCGGAATCGGGGCATCCGCCTATGGCATCACAGGCCTGTTCGGCTATCTGATCACGACGGACTATACCATCCAGTATACGCTGGTCATCCTGGTGGCTGCGGCTGTCGCTTTCCTTCTGTCCTGGATCCTGTTCAAAGAGGAGAACATCCAGGCCGCAGACACTTCTGTTCCGGCCGCAGACGCTTCTGTTCAGACTGCATCCAGTTCCGTGAAGACGGAAGAAGGTCATACGGTATACTGTCCTATAAAGGGAGAAGTAATAGAACTTAAAGATGTAAAGGATGAGACGTTCGCAGGAGAAGTCCTGGGCAAGGGCGCGGCAATCCTGCCTTCAGAAGGGAAGGTATATGCCCCATTTGCCGGAAAGATAGAGACCTTGTTCGACACGAAGCATGCGATCGGCATCACAGGCGGGGACGGAATGGAAGTCCTGATCCATATTGGGATCAATACGGTGGAATTAGGAGGAAAGTTCTATGAGGCTCATGTAAAAGAAGGAGAAGAAGTAAGAGCGGGGCAGCTTCTGATCACCTTTGATAAAGAACAGATCCAGGATGCGGGATATGACATCACCACGCCTGTAATCGTAACCAATACATTTGACTATGAAGAAGTGAGCATGTTAAAGACGGGAACAGCCGATGTCCTGGATAAGATCATCGCAGTGCGCTAAAGGCAGGGGTTGCATATGAATGTAATGAAGGCAACATTGTTAAAAGAGATAGAAGAACTTGAAGCGGAAGGAAAAGAGGCGCTTAAAGAGGATCAGTGGCGGATGGAATATCACGTGATGCCTCCGGTCGGATGGTTGAACGACCCCAACGGGCTCTGCCAGTATCAGGGAGAATACTATGCATTCTTCCAGTATTCCCCCTTCCATCCCGAGGGAGGATTAAAGGTCTGGGGAGAATATATAAGCAAGGATCTGGTCCATTGGGAATATGCCGGCGTGCCCCTCGTCGCCGACAGCCCTTATGACTGCCATGGGGCATATTCCGGCAGCGCATTTACCGAAGACGGGATGCTGGAACTATTCTATACCGGAAACATCAAGTACGAGGGCGATTACGACTATGTGAATACTGGAAGGGAATCCAATACCATCTATACAGCAAGCAAGGATGGAAGGAAGTTTGGAGAGAAAGAATGCCTGATGTCCCTTAAGGATTATCCGAAAGGCTATACTGCCCATATCAGGGATCCAAAAGTATGGAAAGAAAAGGGCAGATACTATATGGTGCTGGGAGGAAGAAAGGCAAATGACCAGGGAGCCGTGATCCTGTATGCTTCCGATGATAAGAAGGCGTGGAGATTCCAGGAAGAGATTACGACCAGGGAGCCATTCGGATATATGTGGGAGTGTCCCGATCTGTTTGAAATAGAAGGGGAGAAGATACTGTCCGTGTGCCCTCAGGGGCTGCGCCCGGAAGAGTTCCGCTTTCAGAACGTCTACCAATCTGGATATTTTCTGCTGGAGGACGGGAAAGAATGTGAACAGAAGGAATTTCAAGAATGGGATATGGGATTTGACTTCTATGCTCCCCAGACATTCCTGGATAGCCGGGGAAGAAGGATTCTGATGGCTTGGGCAGGGCTGCCGGACTTAGAGGGCCATTACCATAATCCTACAGTAGAAATGGGATGGCAGCATTCGCTTACCTTCCCCAGGGAACTGTCGGTACAGGGCAAAAGGGTGCTTCAATGGCCGGTTCAGGAGATTGAGAGCATCAGAAGAGCGAGTGTCCGCATAGAAGCAGAACAGGAGATTCCGATAGAATCCTGCAGTTTCGACTGGGAGATAGAAGGAATGCAAGGGGAATTCAGCATCCTGGTTGACGCAGCGTGCAGGCTCACGTGGAAAGACGGGGTGGCCAGCCTTGCGTTCGAAGGGGATGCGGGGCAAGGCCGGGGTTGTAGAAAGGCTCGTATCAATCAGGTGAGAGACATCCGCATACTTGCAGATCATTCGATATTGGAAATATTCCTGAATAAAGGAGAATGCGTATTTACCACGCGCTTTTATCCGAAGGAGAGAGAATGCAAGGTCAAGTATCAGGGGAAGGCAGAAAAAAGTAACTTATGGATCTTAAAAAAATAAAGGAGGAAACATTATGGGATCATTTCAGTATGTAATCAAGGACGAGGTAGGCATGCATGCAAGACCAGCGGGAATGCTGGTGAAGCTGGCGAAGGAATTGTCGAGCGCAGTGACGATTACAAAAGGAGATCGCACCGTGGAGGCAACCAAACTGCTGGCAATCATGAGCCTGGGAGTGAAAAAGGGAGAAGAGATCACCGTCTCTGCCGACAGTGAGGAAGATCTGGAGAAATTGAAGAAATTCTTTGAAGAGAACCTGTAAGATAGTATGCTTGAAAAAGCGCCGGAACCCCTCCGGCGCTTTTTGATTATCTTTTTAGAAGGCGGGCCCCCCTTGCTTTGTCTATAGCCCGGCAAGAGAGACCTTGCGGGAAGTCCGGCAGATAGTGTAAGATAGTCTCAGACGCGAAATACAGGAAGGACTGGTAACCATGAGATTTTTTCATCTTTCAGACTTGCATATCGGCAAGCAGCTGCACCATTATAATTTAAGAGAGGATCAGGAGGCCATACTGAAGGAAGTGGTGGCGTATGCGAAAGACCTCCGTCCGGATGCCATCATCATTGCAGGAGACATCTATGACAAATCTGTGCCTTCAGCGGAAGCGGTCGCCGTCTTCGATGAATTTCTGACCTCTCTTTCTGAGATTGCCCCGGCTATTGCGTTGCTCATTATCAGTGGAAACCATGATTCGGCCCAGAGGCTTGACTATGCTTCCTGCATTCTGAAAAGCCACCAGATCTATCTTGCGGGGACGGCGCCAAGGATAGAGGAAGAACATATACGCAAGGTGACGCTAAATGATGAATATGGGGAGGTGGATTTTTATCTGCTGCCATTTTTGAAGCCTTCCTATGTAAGAAACGTATTTCCGGGAGAACCGCCTCAGACTTATGGGGATGCTGTCGCGGAACTGATCAGGCGGGAAGAGATTGACTACCGCGGCAGGCGCAATGTGCTGGTCTCCCATCAATTTTATACGGGAAATGAACTGCCAGAGACTTGCGATTCAGAGACATTTTCCGTAGGAGGAATCGACAATGTGGACATTGGGGCCGTTAAGGATTTTGATTATGTGGCTCTGGGACATCTGCACGGCGTTCAGAGCGTGGGGATGCCGCATATCCGCTATTGTGGCACGCTGCTGAAATATTCGGTCAGCGAGTCTGGACAGGAAAAGGCGCTTACGCTGGTAACCCTTTCCCAGAAGGGCTCGCCTCCCAAAGTGGAGCGGCTTGCGCTTCATCCCCTCCGGGATGTCAAAAAGAAGAGGGGGAACCTGGCGGAGATTCTTGAGGCGGCGAATGAAGAGGAGCGGGATGATTATGTCAGTATTACGCTGACTGACGAGGTGGATCCCTATAAGCCCAAAGAGCAGCTGGAAGAAGTATTTGACCGGATTCTGGAGGTAAAGGCAGACAATGCCAGGACCAGAAATAAACTGCGGGAGATGGACGAGGAACTGGTGCTTAAAGATCCCCTGGAGACATTCTGTGATTTTTATCAGGAGATGCAGGGCAGACAGCTTGCGCAGGAAGAATTGGAGATTATGAAGAAGATGTTTGACGAGGCGAAGGGAGAAGAGCGATGAAGCCGATCAGATTAGTGATGTCAGCCTTCGGCTCTTATGCAGAAGTGACGACGATAGATTTTCAGGGAGTGCAGCAAGGGCTGTTTCTGATAACCGGGGATACCGGATCTGGGAAGACGACCATATTTGATGCCATTACCTATGCGCTGTATGACCAGACCAGCGGCAAAGCGCGGGACGGGAATATGATGCGCAGCCAGTATGCCTCGGAAGATATGGATACTTATGTAGAATACACATTCTCTTATCAGGGAAAAGAATATACGATCCGCAGGAATCCGGAATATATCCGGCTGGGAAAAAGGCGCTATGCTAACGGCTCTCCCAGATATGTGAAGGAACCTTCCAAGGTTGAGCTGATCCTGCCGGACGGGAGCGCCTTTCAAGGCAAAAAGCGGGAGACGGACCAGAAGATCGAGGAGATCATCGGACTGGATTCGGTCCAATTTACCCAGATTGCCATGATCGCCCAGGGAGATTTCCTGAAACTTCTGCATGCCGAATCTAAAGAGCGCAAGAAAATATTTACGAAAATATTCCAGACCAGGCTCTATTACAGGGTGCAGGAGGAATTAAAGAAAAGCGCGGGCAGGCTCTACTATGAGCTGGAAGATAATCTGCGCGAGATCCGGCAGGAAATAGAGCGGGTGGAAGTAGAGGACCTTCCTTTAAGAGTACGATGGGAAGAGATAAAAAGCCTTGCCGTCCTGCCTTATGAAGAGGTAAAAGCGGCGCTGGAAGAAATCCTGCAAGAAGGACGGGCTCTGGAAAAGGAGAGACAGAACGAGTCTGACAGGCTGGCAAAAAGACTGGATCAGTTAAAGAGCAGGAAGCTGGAAGCGGAGGCACGCAATGAACTTATCCAAACCTATGAGAATATGAAAGAAGCCTGGCTGGAACTTGGAAAGGAGAAGGAGAGATACCAGGAATCGGAAAGAAGGCTTGCGCAGGCGAGACAGGCGGAAAAGGCATCTTCTGCGGAGAAGGCGCTTGCACAGGCAACGATGAATCTTGACAGGGGAAGGAATACCTTGCGTATAACGGAAGAAAAACTGGAGGAAGCAGAAATCCTGGCGGAAGCATTAAAAGCCGTAAAGAGTAAGAAGGAGCAGGAATTTCTGGATTGCAAGACAGAATGCGAAGCCGGGATTATCAGGATCCAGGATGCCCTGCCCCGGTACGAACAGATAGAAACCTTGAAAGAACAGCAAGAAGCGCTTGGAAAAACACTGGAGAAAAAGCAGGGGATCCTTCGAGAAGCAGAAACGAAGGAGGACGGATTGAAGCACTCCAGAGAGGAAGCACGAAGGGCACAGGAATTATATGAAGAAAGCAAGATGAATGAGGAGACCCTGCGGGTGAAAAAGGAGCAATGCTCCCACCGGCTTTCACAGTTGAAAGAACTGAAAGATTCCTTTGACACGCTTTTGTTGCTGGAGGAAGAATGTCACAGGAAACGCGGCAGGTCAGAGGAGGATCGGAAATCCTATCTGAGCGCGGCAGCACTCTATGAGGCGAAGTACCAGGCATTTCTGGATGAACAGGCGGGCATCCTTGCCCAGGGGCTTGAAGCAGGGGAGCCTTGTCCTGTATGCGGCGCCACAAGCCATCCCGACCTCCGGCCGTTAAAGGAAGGAGCGCCTACCCAGCAGGAGGTGGAAGAAGCCAGGGAAAGCAGGAATCTGGCAGAGGGAAAAAGGGATGCCTCTGCGGCTGCCTTCCAGGAGACGGCTATCCGGTACGGTTCTGGAAAGAACGCCTTTTTAAGACACTACCGGGAACTGACGGAGGATGAGCCGGATGAAGGAATGCTGCTTTCGGAGGCAATCTGCTACAGGATTCTGGAGGCAGAAAGGCAATGCCAGGAAGCGTATTATGAGGCCTCTAAGGAGTATGAGAGGGCAGACAAAGGGGCTAAGCTGCATGAAGAGGCAAAAACTCTGGAACGGCAGATAGAGGAACAGTTGGCCGTTCTGAAAGAACAGCACTCCAAGCTGGAGGCAGAACAAGGAGAACTTAAAATGCAGTATCAGCAGATCCAGGCGGATCTTGCTGCAAAGTGCCAGGGATTGCCGCTTCCATCAAAGGAGCAGGCCAAAGAGCGCCTGGCAGAACTGGAAGATAAACTTCATCTAATGAAGCAGGCCTATGAACGGACAAAGGCTGAGGAAAAGGAAGCCATGGAAGCCGTGCGGAGGCTGGAAGGCCAGAAAAAAAGCAGTCAGGAAGCAGTGGAAGAACTTGGCAGAGAGGCAGGAATAAGAAGCGAGGCATGGAACCAGGCGCTAAAGGAGCAGGGCTTTGCGGACGAGGCCGCATACCAGGCCGCAAAGATGCCGGAAGAAGAAACGGCGCTCCTGGAACAGAAAATTCAGGAATACCGCGTCAAGGTAAATGAGACCGCGGGCATGCTTAAGACGATAGAAGCACAGCTGGAAGGGATGGAGCCGGCGGATACAGATAAGATACTGGCAGAGATCCAGAAGACCGAGACGGATGCGCAGGCGGTACAGAACGAATCCATGCGCTTCTACAGCATGAATCGGAAGAACCAGGGCGTAAAGGAGCATCTGAAGCAGTATCTGGATAAGAAAGGGATCCTAAGGAGTCAGTATGAAATGCTGGAAAACTTAAGCAGGACGGCCAACGGCAATCTGAGCGGGACGGTAAAGATGGATTTTGAAACCTATGTCCAGAGGCAGTACTTCCGGCAGATCATCCATGCGGCCAATCAGAGGCTGGCGCGTATGACATCCAATGAATTTATCCTGCAATGCCGGGAAGTAGGCAATCTAAGCAGTCAGGGCCAGGCCGGACTTGACCTGGATGTGTACCATATGGCCAGCGCGTCCGTGAGGGATGTAAAGACCTTATCCGGCGGCGAGTCTTTTCTGGCATCCCTGGCAATGGCCCTGGGGCTTGCGGACATCGTGCAGAGCACAGCCGGCGCCATCCGCCTGGATACCATGTTCGTGGACGAAGGCTTCGGGTCTCTGGACGATACAGCCAGGGAACAGGCCATCCGGGTCCTTCATGATCTGGCCGGCACCAAGAGGCTGGTAGGCATCATTTCCCATGTCAATGAACTGAAGGAGCAGATTGACTGCAAGCTTCAGGTGACAAAGACGGAGAAGGGAAGCCAGGCCAAATGGTCCGATGGGGTTATCCATTGAAATATAAGAGCAGAAGGGGTATAATAATCACCAGAAATAATCAGGGAAGGTGCAGATGCAAAGATGAAGTACGACTATTTGGTAGTAGGAGCGGGACTGTTTGGCGCAATATTTGCCTATGAAGCGAATAAGGCGGGCAGGAAAGTCCTGGTGATTGACCGCAGGCCTCATGTAGGAGGCAACATTTTTACGGAAGAAGTGGAAGGAATCCAAGTTCATAAGTATGGAGCGCACATCTTCCATACTTCGGACAAAGAGGTATGGAATTATATACAGCAATTTGCGGAATTCAACCGGTATACGAACTGTCCGGTTGCCAGATACAAGGATGAACTGTATAATCTGCCTTTTAATATGAATACATTCAGCAAGATGTGGGGGATCAAGACCCCGGAAGAGGCAAAGGAGATCATAGACCGCCAGATCAAAGAGGCAGGCATCAAGGAGCCCGCGAACCTGGAAGAACAGGCCATATCCCTGGTGGGACGGGATATCTATGAGAAATTGATCAAGGGATATACGGAGAAGCAGTGGGGAAAGCGGGCAAGCGAACTGCCAAGCTTCATTATCCGCCGCCTTCCGGTGAGGTTTGTGTATGACAATAACTATTTTAATGATCAATATCAGGGAATCCCCATCGGCGGCTATACGCAGATCATAGAAAAGATGCTGGAAGGCGTGGAGGTACGCCTGGGCGTGGATTTTTTTGAAGATAGGGAGATACTGGAAAGCGAGGCGGATCATATCGTGTTCACTGGCATGATTGACGCCTTCTACGATTATTGCTATGGGGAGCTGGAATACCGCAGCCTCCGGTTTGAGACGGAAACTCTGGATATGGAAAATTACCAGGGCAATGCCGTAGTAAACTATACAGAGTACGAGATTCCTTATACCAGGATCATCGAGCATAAGCATTTTGAATATGGATGCCAGGGAGGATATGGGAACACAGGGACGCCGGCCATCCAAAAGACCGTGATCACCAGGGAATACCCGGCTGCCTGGGAGAAGGGCGCCCAGCCATATTACCCTATGAATGACGAGAAAAACAATGCCCTGTATGAAAGATACAGGGAACTGGCAGAAAAGGAAGAGCATGTCATTTTCGGCGGGAGGCTTGGGATGTACCGGTACTATGATATGCACCAGGTGATTGCAGAAGCATTGAAGTGTGTAAAGGAGAATCTATACGGATAAGATGGAGCGAGAACAAGAGATTACAGCAATTCCGATTCATGAGACCTTTCGGGTCGCTGCCCTGCTGGCAGTGGTAGGAGGGTTTCTGGACGCATACACCTATATTCTGAGGGGAGGCGTATTTGCCAATGCCCAGACTGGAAACATCGTCCTTCTGGGCGTTCATATGGCGGACAAGGACTACAGGCAGGCGTTGTACTATGTGGTGCCGATCATAGCGTTTTCCTTAGGAGTGTTCATCACAGAGGTTCTCAAAAAATATTTCTCCAGCCGGGGATTCGCGATGTACGAGCACTGGATCATTGCGATCGAGGTGCTGCTGCTTTTGATCATTGGATTTATTCCGCCGTCTATGCCGGACGGCGTGGTAAATGTTACGATCTCTTTCGTGTGCTCCCTTCAAGTCAACAGTTTCAGAAAGATCAAAAACCTTCCTTATGCGACTACTATGTGTACCGGGAACCTGCGTTCAGGGACTGAGAAACTGTTTCGCTGCCTGATCAATAAAGAGGAAGGGACAGGACTTGAAGCCGCCCACTACTTTGGGATTATCGCGCTTTTTATCCTGGGTGCAGTGTTGGGCACGGTGATGTCAGAGATGCTTGGAATCAAAAGCATCTGGTTTTGCTGCTGCCTTCTGGCGATTGTATTTACCGCAATGTGGAGGAAGTGAATGAATCAATCAAGCAAGAAAGCCTGCGGGGAAGCGGATGCATATTCAACATGATCAGCATCCGCTTCTCCGCAGGCTTTCTATATTCTGGCTTTTTTTATATTTGATTCAGGAACTGGCCTGTGACCGCCTGGTTTTGCTCTGCGTATTCCAGGGCAGCTTCAATGAAGCCGCGAAACAATGGATGAGGCCGGTTGGGACGGGACTTTAATTCGGGATGCGCCTGAGTCGCGATGAACCAGGGGTGTTCTGGAATCTCGATCATCTCCACGATCCTGCCATCCGGAGACAGGCCGGAAATCTTCATTCCGCTAGCGGACAGTTCCTCCCGGTAATCATTGTTAACCTCGTAGCGATGGCGGTGGCGTTCGGAGATTTCTTGCCTGCCATACATCTTATAAGCTCTGGAATCGGTATCCAGCACGCAGGGATAAGCACCGAGCCTCAGGGTGCCGCCCAGATCTTCGATTCCAATCTGTTCTGGCATGATGTGGATCACAGGATGCGTCGTATCGGGATCTAATTCGGCACTGTGCGCGTCTCGATGACCCAGCACGTTGCGGGCAAACTCTACGATAGCCAGCTGCATGCCCAGGCACAGTCCCAGGAAGGGGACATGGTGGGTGCGGGCATACTTGATCGCCTCGATCTTGCCGGGGACGCCACGGTGCCCGAAACCTCCTGGTACCAGAATGCCGCTTACTCCGCCCAGAAGTTCTTCCACGTTGTCGGCGGTAACAGTCTCAGAATCCACCCATTTGATATTGACGGTGGCGCGGCTATAGATGCCGCCATGCTTCAATGCCTCCACGACGCTGATGTAGGCATCATGCAGCTGGATATATTTTCCTACCAGGGCTACCGTCACTTCAGTGTTGGGATGCCTGAGATAGTCTACCATCTCCGACCACTCTTTAAGATCCGGCTTGGGACAGTCCAGATGAAGACATTCGCATACGACGCCTGCCAGATTCTCTTCTTCCATGGCCAGGGGCGCTTCATACAGATATTCAACATCCAGGTTCTGAAGCACATGGCTGGATGGCACATTGCAGAATAAAGCGATCTTATCTTTGATTCCGGCATCCAGAGGGTACTCCGAACGGCATACCAGGATATCCGGCTGGATTCCCATGCCTTGAAGATCCTTGACGCTGGCCTGGGTAGGCTTTGTCTTCATCTCCTGGGATGCGCGCAGATATGGAATCAAGGTTACGTGGATCAGGATGACATTCTCATGTCCTTTTTCATGCTGGAACTGGCGGATGGCTTCCAGAAAAGGCTGGCTTTCAATGTCGCCCACCGTTCCTCCTACTTCAATAATGGCAATCTCCGTATTCTTGGCAGCAGGGTTCCGGTAGAAGCGATCCTTGATCTCATTGGTGATGTGGGGGATTACCTGGACGGTACCGCCGCCAAAGTCTCCCCGGCGTTCCTTCTGAAGGACGGACCAATAGATCTTGCCGGTGGTCACGTTAGAGTTCTTGCCCAGGCTCTCGTCTATAAATCGTTCATAGTGCCCGAGGTCAAGATCGGTCTCTGCTCCATCATCGGTTACAAACACTTCGCCGTGCTGCACAGGGTTCATGGTACCGGGATCCATGTTGATATAAGGATCGAACTTCTGCATGGTCACCGTATATCCGCGGGCCTTTAAAAGACGCCCCAGGGATGCAGCCGTGATTCCTTTGCCAAGTCCAGATACTACTCCACCTGTAACAAATACGTATTTAACTGCCATAATTTCCTCCTTAGCTGAATCTGTTTACATAGCATGTCCAAAAAAATACTTAAAGATTATACACCCCTGTCATTGAAAAATACAGAACTTTTTTCATATTTTGCTTCAAAGGTCGCCTGGATGGATAATTTTTTAAACTGCTTCATGTCAACAGAACCTACCATGACCGAGGTATGCGCCTGGCAGCCCTTCAGTTTTGGAAGCTGGTCTAAGGCCAGCTGGGCTGTAGGGTCGGTTGCGGCGCTGACGGACAAGGCGATCAGCACTTCGTCCGTGTGCAGCCTTGGGTTCTTGCTTCCCAGATACTGCGTCTTGAGCTTCTGGATTGGCTCGATGGCCTCCGGAGATATGACGTGTCTTTCATGGTCAATATCAGCCAGTACCTTGAGGGAATTCAGAAGCAAGGCAGCGGAAGCGCCCAGCAGGTTGGAGGTCTTACCCGTGATCATACGTCCGTCGTGGAGCTGGAGCGCCGCGGCAGGTTCGCCGGTCTCCTTGGCTCTTTGCAGGGCGGCATCCACGACCGGGCGGTCATGGACGGTGATGCCGGCCTGGTTCATCAGCATCTCGATCTTGTAGACTTCCGCATCGGAGCAGGCGCCTTCCAGCAGCCTTCTGAGCGAGTCGTAGTACCTCCGGATGATCTCCTGCCTCGAGGCATCCTTGCAGGTCTCGTCGTCGCAGATGCAGTTTCCTGCCATATTTACGCCCATGTCGGTAGGAGACTTATAAGGGCTTTCGCCGTAGATGCGCTGGAACATGGCGCTTAGCACAGGGAAGATCTCTACATCCCGGTTGTAGTTGACGGTAGTCTTTCCATAGGCTTCCAGATGGAAGGGGTCTATCATATTAATATCATTCAAGTCGGCAGTGGCAGCTTCATATGCCAGGTTGACCGGGTGCTTCAATGGGATATTCCAGATAGGGAATGTCTCAAACTTGGCGTATCCTGCGCAGATGCCTCTCTTGTGCTCCTGATAAAGCTGGGAGAGGCAGACGGCCATCTTGCCGCTTCCCGGTCCGGGGGCAGTTACCACTACCAGTGGGCGGGAGGTCTCGATATAATCATTCTTCCCGTAGCCCTCATCGCTTACGATGTAGGGTACATTGGAAGGATATCCGGGGATAACGTAATGCCGGTACACCTTGATGCCCAGCTTTTCCAGGCGGTTCTTGAACAGGACCGCGCTTTCCTGGCCGCTGAACTTGGTAATGACGACGCTGCCTACATAGAGGCCGTGCTCGCGGTATACGCCCATCAGCCGGAGCACATCGGAGTCATAGGTGATTCCAAGATCCCCACGTACCTTATTCTTCTCAATATCTTCCGCACTTATTACAATGACAATCTCGGCCTGATCGGAAAGCTGCTTGAGCATCCGAAGCTTGCTGTCAGGCTGGAATCCCGGAAGAACCCTGGAAGCATGGTAATCATCGAAGAGTTTGCCGCCGAATTCCAGATAAAGTTTGTTGTCAAATTGATCGATACGCTCCCGGATATGGGAAGACTGCATCTGAAGGTATTTTTCGTTGTCAAATCCAATTCTCATATGTACACTTTCCTCTTACTTTTCTATAGAAATCGTTTATTTGAAGTATAAGCATTTCAACACCAAGTATACTACAAGATATAGGAAGTTTACAATCTTTTCATAATGTTTTTATTGATTTCTAAGTAGGCTGTCCGTATAATGGAAGGGTAATACAGGAGGAATAAAATGGACAACCAGAATAACAAGAACAAAAATAATAAAAATAATAAGCAAGGCTTATCTTTTATTATATTGGTAACGTTGATTACCACCATCCTGGTGCTGGCCCTCTATCAATTTCAGGGGATGACCGGGGATAAGGAAGTCAGTTATGATGAGTTCCTGAAGATGGTGGATAAAGGCAAAGTAGAAAAAGTCGTAATCCAGAACGATAAGATCGTGATTACCCAGAAGAAGGCAAAGGGTGACAAGAAGCCGGCCAAGCAATATTATACCGGCGTTGTAAAGGATGATACGCTGTCCGACAAGCTGTATGAGGCCGGCGTTAAGTATGAGCAGGAGATACCGGATACCACTTCTGCCGTAGTGGCCCAGATCATCTTTACATTCCTTCCGATCGCGCTATTGGTGGGCATGATTGTCTGGATGACCAGGAAGATGTCTAAGGGCGGCGGAATGATGGGCGTTGGCAAAAGCAACGCCAAGATGTATGTAGAGAAGCAGACCGGCGTTACATTCAAGGATGTGGCCGGGCAGGATGAAGCAAAGGAATCCCTCCAGGAAGTGGTGGATTTCCTTCATAATCCGGGAAAATACACCAGCGTAGGAGCCAAGCTTCCAAAAGGCGCGCTGCTGGTAGGACCTCCCGGTACCGGAAAGACGCTGCTGGCAAAGGCAGTGGCAGGCGAGGCGAAGGTACCGTTCTTCTCCTTAAGCGGATCAGCCTTCGTTGAGATGTATGTAGGCGTCGGTGCTTCCAGGGTGCGTGACCTGTTCAAGCAGGCGCAGCAGATGGCGCCATGCATCATATTTATCGATGAGATCGACGCGATCGGCAAGAGCCGTGACAATCAGCTGGGAAGCAACGATGAGAGGGAGCAGACTCTGAACCAGCTGCTGGCAGAGATGGATGGTTTTGAGAGCAACAAAGGCCTTGTGCTTCTGGCAGCCACCAACCGTCCTGAGATTCTGGATCCGGCGCTTCTGCGTCCGGGACGTTTTGACCGGCGTATCATTGTGGAGAAGCCTGATCTTAAGGGAAGAGTCGATGTATTAAAGGTTCATTCCAAAGATGTGCGGATGGACGAGACGGTTGATTTGGAAGCCATTGCGCTGGCAACTTCCGGCGCGGTAGGCTCTGATCTGGCCAATATGATCAATGAGGCGGCGATCAATGCCGTTAAGAATGGAAGGAAGGCAGTTTCTCAGGCAGACCTGTTCGAGGCTGTAGAAGTAGTCCTGGTGGGCAAGGAAAAGAAAGACCGGATTATGAGCCAGGAGGAGCGAAGGATCGTATCTTACCATGAGGTTGGACATGCGCTGGTAAGCGCGCTTCAAAAAGACGCGGAGCCGGTACAGAAGATTACGATCGTCCCAAGAACCATGGGCGCTCTTGGATACGTCATGCAGACGCCGGAGGAAGAGAAGTTCCTGAATACGAAGAAAGAACTGCAGGCGATGCTTGTGGGAATGCTGGCAGGACGCGCGGCGGAAGAGATCGTATTTGACACCGTCACTACCGGGGCGGCCAATGATATTGAAAAGGCTACCAACGTTGCCAGAGCCATGATCACGCAGTATGGCATGAGCGAGAAATTCGGCCTGATCGGCCTGGAATCCATCCAGAACCGTTATCTGGACGGAAGGCCTGTGAGCAACTGCGGGCAGGAGACAGCTTCCGAGATTGACCAGGAAGTCATGAAGATGCTGAAGGATGCCTATGAAGAAGCAAAGAGACTGCTAAGCCAGCATAGGGATTCCCTGGATAAGATTGCCGCATTCCTGATCGAGAAAGAAACGATCACAGGCAAAGAGTTCATGAATATCTTCCACGAAGTGGAAGGGATTGATCCGGAGTCCGCTAAGAAGTCTGAGGAACGTATCGCTATGAATCCGGTGGATGAGAGCAGCAGCCCTGCTCCTGAGGCCGACGGCGAGGCACGAGAGGATGACCCGGCAGAGGAGGGCCAGCCTGTGCCAGAAGAGCATATAGAATCATAGAAGGATAGATTATCGTATGGAACCAGAGGAAGATCTGCCGGGAGCAGGCGGATTTCTTCTGGTTTTTTACTGGGGGAGACGACATGTTTGACATTCAGGAAGAATTAAAGAAATTGCCGGGAAAGCCTGGCGTGTATATCATGCATGATGAGAAAGACGACATTATCTATGTGGGAAAAGCTATCAGTTTGAAGAACCGTGTGCGGCAGTATTTTCAAAGCAGCAGGAACAAGGGAGCCAAGATTGAGCAGATGGTGACCCATATCCGCAGGTTCGAGTATATCGTGACCGATTCGGAACTGGAAGCGCTTGTGCTGGAATGCAATCTTATTAAAGAGCACAGGCCCAAGTATAATACGATGCTGATGGACGACAAGGCCTATCCGTTTATCAAGGTGACGGTGGAAGAGCCATTTCCAAGAGTCATGCTGGCGAGGAAGATGGTGAAGGATAAGTCTAAGTATTTTGGCCCTTATACCAGCGCGGGGGCAGTGAAGGATGCCATCGAGCTGATCCGCAAACTATACCAGATCCGCAGCTGCAACCGGAAGCTTCCCCGGGATATCGGAAAAGAGCGTCCTTGCCTGAACTATCACATCCACCAGTGCAAGGCGCCCTGCCAGGGATACATATCCCAGGAAGAGTACCGGGAATCAGTCAATGAGGTGATCCATTTTCTCAATGGGAATTATGACGTTATCTTAAAAGAACTGGAAGAGAAGATGGAGGAAGCTTCGGAAGCGTTGGAATTCGAGAGAGCGATCGAGTACCGGGAACTTCTGACGAGCGTCCAGAAGATCGCGCAGAAGCAGAAGATTACGGACACGGCAGGGGAGGACAGGGATATACTTGCCGTGGCGGTGGAAGAGGAAGACGCGGTGGTGCAGGTATTCTTCATTCGTGGAGGCAGGCTGATCGGAAGGGATCATTTCTACCTTAAGATTGCAAAGGGAGAGACGCAGAGCGAGATTCTCTCCAGCTTCATCAAGCAGTTCTACGCTGGAACGCCATATATCCCGCCCCGCCTGATGCTTCCGGAGGAGATAGAAGATCGGACGGTCATCGAGGAATGGCTTACTAAGAGGCGTGGACACCGGGTACGCCTGATCGTGCCCAAGAAAGGGACCAAGGAAAAATTAGTGGAACTGGCCAAAAAGAATGCGCAGTTGGTTCTGAGTACGGATAAAGAACGACTGAAGCGGGAGGAAGGAAGAACCATCGGCGCGGTAAAGGAACTGGAGAAACTGCTGGGGCTTACAGGGATCGTGAGGATGGAGGCATACGATATTTCCAATACCAATGGCTTTGAGTCAGTAGGCTCCATGGTGGTATATGAAAAAGGAAGGCCCAAACGCAATGATTACCGGAAGTTCAAGATTAAAGGGGTGCAGGGGGCAGATGATTATGCCAGCATGGAAGAAGTCCTGACCAGGCGTTTTGAGCATGGACTCAGGGAGAAGGAAGAAGGGAAGGAGATGGGAGGATTTACCCTGTTTCCGGATCTGATACTAATGGATGGAGGAAAAGGACAGGTGAATGTAGCGCTTCGGGTGCTGGATAAACTTCGTCTTAATATCCCGGTCTGCGGTATGGTAAAAGATGACAGCCACAGAACCAGAGGGCTGTATTACCAGAATGAGGAAATCCGCATTGACAAGGATTCTGAGAGTTTTAAGCTGATTACCAGAATCCAGGACGAGGCTCATAGATTCGCGGTTACATTCCACAGGCAGCTTCGCAGCCAGGGACAGGTGCATTCGATTCTGGATGATATCCCGGGAGTAGGGCCGGCGAGAAGGAAAGATCTGATGCGTCATTTTGAGAATATCGAGGCTATCAAGAATGCTACGGTGGAGCAGTTGAAGGAGTTACCGTCCATGAATGAAAAATCAGCGAGGGACGTATATAACTTTTTCCATTGATATGATATAATAAACACAGTTATTTTGTACAAATTAAGTGTTATGAAGGAGAGTGCTATGGCTAATAAAGTTGGATTAAAGAAGGTTGTAGAGAAGATGAACCTTAAGAATCTTACGCCGGATGTGGATCTGACGGAGAAGAAGGTGGAGGTTCCGGATATCAACAGGCCGGCCCTGCAGCTTACCGGGTTCTTCGAGCATTTTGACTCGGAACGTGTTCAGATTATCGGGTATGTTGAGTATACATTCCTGGAGACGATGGACGAGAAGACGAAGGAAGAGACTTATGAGACATTGTTGTCCTATCAGATTCCTTGCATAATCTTCTGCCGGAATCTTCCGCCGGAGCCAATGCTCCTTGAGAAAGCGACAAGGGCCAATATACCGGTGTTTATAACGGAGAAGCAGACTTCAGAGTTTACGGCGGAGATCATCCGCTGGCTGAATGTAGCGCTGGCCCCCTGCATTTCCATCCACGGAGTTCTGGTGGACGTATACGGCGTAGGCGTCCTGATTATGGGAGAGAGCGGAATCGGTAAGAGCGAGGCGGCCCTGGAACTGATTAAGAGAGGACACCGTCTTGTCAGCGACGACGTGGTAGAGATCCGCAAGGTCAGCGACGAGACTCTGGTGGGTTCTGCTCCGGATATTACAAGGCACTTTATTGAATTAAGGGGAATTGGCATCGTGGATGTAAAGACCCTGTTCGGCGTACAGAGCGTAAGAGAGACCCAGAACATTGATCTGGTCATTACGCTGGAAGATTGGAACCGGGAGAAGGAATATGACCGTCTGGGACTGGAAGAAGAGTACACGGAGTTTCTTGGAAACAAGGTCGTATGCCACCAGCTGCCGATCCGTCCAGGACGTAATCTGGCAATCATTGTCGAGACGGCAGCGATCAACCACAGGCAGAAGAAAATGGGGTACAACGCGGCCCAGGAACTCTATAAGCGCGTACAGCAGAATCTGGCAAAGAAATAGGAGGATATGGCAGGAATGGAGTATTGTTTTGGAGTTGATATCGGAGGAACCACAGTCAAGATGGGTCTCTTTACGATAGAAGGAGAACTATTGGAGAAGTGGGAGATTAAGACCCGGACTGAGCAGAAAGGCGAGGCGATCCTTCCGGATGTAGCCGATTCCTTGAAGCAGAAGATGGAGGAAAAGAAACTGGGAAAGGAGCAGGTGTCGGGCATCGGGATTGGCATTCCTGCCCCGGTAAATGCTGAAGGCATCGTCCAGAATACGGCAAACCTTGGATGGGGATATAAGGAAGTCCGCAGGGAGATGGAAGACCTGACGCAGATGAAGGTTGCGGTGGGCAATGATGCCAATATGGCTGCGCTGGGCGAGATGTGGCTGGGCGCAGGCAAAGGAGAGAAGAATCTGATCATGGTCACTCTGGGAACCGGCGTGGGCGGCGGAGTCATCGTGAATGGACAGCCCGTGGTGGGTGCCCACGGAGCGGGCGGAGAGATCGGACATATCTGCGTCAACTATGAGGAGGAGGATCATTGCGGATGCGGCAACCAAGGCTGCCTCGAACAATATGCTTCCGCCACCGGAATCACCAGGCTGGCAGGAAAGCGCTTGAAAGCAGATGATGCGCCTTCTTCCCTCAGGGACCGTAAACTTAGCGCCAAGGCCGTGTTTGATGAACTGAAAAAGGGAGATAAGATCGCAGAAGAGATCGTGGAAGAGTTTGGCGCATATCTGGGACACGCGCTGGCCAATCTGGCAGCGATCACAGATCCTTCCGTCATCGTGATCGGCGGTGGAGTGTCAAAAGCCGGGGATATCCTGCTTAAATATGTGGAGAAAGCGTTCAAGGAACGGGCATTTTTTGCCAATGAAGATACCAGGCTGGTGCTTGCGACGCTGGGAAATGACGCAGGAATCTGCGGAGCAGCGAAATTGATCCTTTAGAGGAGAGCAGCAAGATCAGGACTTGCATTATATAAGAAAATAAAAGCAGCAGAATCGTTTGGGATTCTGCTGCTTTTTAATCTCTTTATTGTTGATTCGTAATTACTGGGTAGTGCCACCTTCGCCACCACCACCGCCGTCAGGAGGTGTTGGCGTATCCCCGCCGCCACTGTCAGGCGGAGTCGGCGCTGGCGTATCCCCACCGCCGCCGTCAGGCGGAGTCGTACCGCCGGAGTTTGGATCGGTTGGAGTCGTCGGCGTAGTGGTTCCGCTATTCGGATCATCCGTCTTCTTATCGTCCGTATTACCGCCGGAATTGCCGTGGCCCGGACAACTTTCTGTCGGAGCCGTGTCGGTTGCGAAATACTCGGTGATTGCCGGGCAGCTGCCTGCGACCGCAAGTTTTCCAGTGATGGAGCATACGGTTTTCTGCTCAACCGAGGATGGCATTGTGAACTCCTTAGGCTCCAGGTTTTCGTGTACCCTGCTCATGATGCCTTTCCACAGGCGGAACCGGAAGTTCGTATCATAGTTGCATTCTTTGTTATCATCGTAGCCGCCCCATACCGCGCATGTATAGTAAGGGGTGAAGCCGCAGAACCACAAGTCCTTATTGGAAGTGGTGGTACCAGTCTTGCCGGCAACCGGCATGTTCGGAAGCTGGCATGCCGTACCTGTACCAGATTCCACAACCGTCTGCATCGCGCTGGTCAGAAGAGCAGCCGTGCTGTCCTTGAGAACGGTACGCTTCTCGCCTGTTCCTTCCAGAAGCACATTGCCGTCGTGATCCAGGATCTTCGTATACAGGGTAGGCGAATTGTATACGCCGCCATTGGCGATCGTAGCATAGGCAGCGCACATTTGATAATTATAAACGCCGTCCGTAATACCTCCCAGTGCCAGAGTCTGGCTAAGGTCGCTGTATATGCCTCCGTTGACTTCCTTGCTTTTTACAAGGGTGGTGATGCCGAATTTCTCGCAATACTCAAAGCCTAATTCCTGAGTGATCTCGTCGCTAAGTTTTACCGCGCACACATTGACGGATTTGGCAATGGCATTGCGGATTGTAACAGGTCCGCGATAATTGCCATCCGCATTTCTCAGAACCTGTCCACCTTTCAATGTGTAAGGCTCATCTTCGATGACGGTGGCCAGCGTCTTGCCGCAGGCATCCAGCGCCGGCGCATAGGACGCCAGTATCTTAAAGCAGGATCCGGGCTGTCTCTTGGAGCCCGTCTTGCCGGTTCCATAGGCACGGTTCAGCCCAAGACTAGTCGACTTGGCTCCTCGCCCGCCTACCATGGCCTTGATCTGGCCGGTGGCCTGGTCGATAATCGTGACAGCGGCCTGGGGCTGCGGGGTGATATTGATAACCTCGTCATAGGCATCCCCTTCCTGGGCAATCGTCGTCTTCCATTCTTCCACCATGGCGCGAGCCTCATCCTCGCTGGAATACAGAAGCCCCTGCTCCTTGCCATAGGCATTTTTAACATATTGCTTAATGTGGCCGGAACTATAGTTTTCTACAGAACCATCCGCCCTTGTAACGGTGAGGGCATAATCCAGGCCGTATTCTTTCAGGCCGGGATAGTTGGCGTCGTCATTCATCTCTTCATCACAGATCTGCTGGATCCCCATATTCTGGGTGGAGTAGATGCTCAAGCCTCCGCTGTACACGGCATTATAGGCCTGGGTCTCCGTATATCCCAGCTGCTCGCGCAGATCCTTCATGACTTGTTCTGCCAGGGCATCCACGAAGTAGCTGTATGGGCTTTCTTCGCCTGCCGTGCTGTTGACCGTCTGGATCCTGGCATATACATCATCCGCCATGGCTTCGTCATATTGGGCCTGCTTGATGTACCCCTGATCCAGCATGTTTTTCAGAACCTTGTTCCGGCGCTTCTGGTTGTCCTCCGGATTGGTGATCGGATTGTATTCGGTCGGATTCTGGGTAATGCCTGCAATGACTGCGCTTTCTGACAGCGTCAGCTCGGATACGTCCTTGTTAAAATATCTCTTGGCGGCAGCCTGCACGCCCAGGGAATTCTGGCCAAGGTTGATGGTGTTCATATAGCTTTCCAGGATCTCATCCTTGTCCATCTGTTTTTCAATCTGCAGCGCAAGGTACTGCTCCTGGAGCTTTCTCTGCAGTCTGTCATAGAAAGTCTTTTCTTTGGTGAAATTCGGAAATACATTATTCTTAATCAGCTGCTGCGTAAGGGTACTCGCGCCTTCGGAGAAATCTCCGGAAGTTATGCCTACAACTGCTGCACGGGCGATACCCTGAAGATCAATACCATTGTGGTCGTAGAAACGTTCGTCTTCGATTGCTACAAATGCATGCTGCAAATCCTTAGGTATCTCGTCAATAGACTTATATACACGGTTTGAACCAGAAGATACGAAACGTTCAATCTCGGTGGAGCCATCGTCGGCATAGACAAAAGTAGTAAACCCTTTTGGCTTTACGTCAGATGGAGACACGTCCGGAGTGTCGGCAATGATCTTCTTGACGAAAATGCCGCCGCCAATTACTCCGATAACGGCCACAACTACAAGACAGAGTAGAAATGCCTTGAAAAGCCGTACGCCGACTCTTTTTCCCTGCATGGTAGATTTCGACGTTATTTTTTTCTGCTTTTGAGAAGCTTTTTTCTTACCATAATTCATGAGTTCAGGCCTCCTTCATACCAAGTCATTATAGCAAATAAACAGGCTTTAATAAAGAAAAAAATGAAAACTTCATATTTCAGTAGGAAAATCTTAAGAAATTCGGTATAGTAATAGATATAACGACTATGTAATGTACGAAAGGGTGACTATATGCTATCACAATATAAGACGGTATACAAAGGCGGCGAGGGCGAGATCACTGAAAAGAAATCCCGCTTTATCGCTACTGTGGTGCCAGTCCATACGGAAGAAGAGGCGCTTAAGTTCATCGAGGCGATGAAGAAGAAGTATTGGAATGCCACGCATAACTGCTTTGCCTATGTCATCGGGGAACATGATGAGCTGCAAAGGTGCAGCGATGATGGAGAGCCTGGCGGTACCGCGGGAAAGCCTATGCTGGATGTTCTCACTGGAGAGGAGATTCACAATGCTGCCATAGTGGTAACGAGATATTTTGGAGGAACACTGCTTGGAACCGGCGGGCTGGTCCGTGCCTATTCATCTGCAGCCAAACAAGGTTTGGCCTCATCAGTGATTATAACCAAAATTCCCGGAGTTAAACTTCGACTTGCCACGGATTATGCAGGATTGGGAAAAATCCAGTATATTTTTGGACAGAGGGGCATAAAGATTCTGGATTCTATCTATACGGATAAGGTGGAAATAGCCGCGCTGGTACCTCTCGATGTCTTAGAAGCCGTCAAGGCCGAGATACGCGAGGGAACCAATGGGCAGGCAGGAATGGAAGAAGGAGAGCAGTGTTATTTTGCAGAAGTATCCGGAGAAGTGCTGGTGCTGGAAGAATAGACAAAGGGGATGTCCCCTCCTACGGATCGACCATAGGAGGGGACATCCCCTGAATATTATCATTAAGAATATAAAGTTTGAAATTTTAGGAAAATTCAGGCTCGATCAGGCCGAACGTTCCATTTTTCCTTCTGTATACAACATTTACTTCATCGGTCTCTGCATTGCAGAATACAAAGAAATCATGTCCAAGAAGTTCCATCTGTACGCAGGCATCTTCCGGATACATTGGCTTGAAGCCGAATTTTTTGGTGCGGACGATCTTAATCTCGCCATCATCTTCGGAACGCTCGCCGCTGTCAAAGAATTCCTGCTTGAAATTTCCACTTCCTTCCTGGTGCCTTGCAATTAACTTGTTCTTATATTTGCGAAGCTGACGCTCAATTACCTCTTCAACCAGATCAATGGATACATACATATCGCTGCTTTCCTGCTCGGAGCGGATAATGCCGCCCTTTACGGGGATGGTTACTTCGATTTTCTGGCGTTCTCTCTGTACGCTTAAGGTTACGTGGATTTCCGTATCAGGAGTAAAGTACCTCTCTAACTTTCCTAACTTGTTTTCTACGGCTTCTTTTAAGCCGGGTGTTACATCGATGTTCTTTCCGATAATGATAAACTTCATGATGCCCAACTCCTTTTCGACATAATTTTCAGAAGATAAAGTCTGACAATTGATATCAAGACTGGTGATCTATCTGATATATGTAGTATATCATGTTTGGACATTAATGTATAGCACGTATTACTTCAATTCTTGAAATTTTTCCATCATGCATCTTGGCAACCCTGAGGCCACAGTCAGAAAAGTATACGCAGGCGCCTACGCCAGTCTCAATCTCATATTCTTCGAACTTTTTCGTGATAATCTCGTACAAGGTTTTTGCGCCCTCATAGGGAATGTCGATGCCCAGTATTTTGTTGACGGTCTTGATCCTGGTGCTTGCCCTAAAGACGATTTCATCGGATACGTCAAATTCGCAGAACAGGAATTTTCTGGTTGCAAAAAGTACGGCAATGGCGCATACGCCGACCAGGCTGCTCCAGATAGAAGAGTGGTCTACGATGATCTGGCGGGCGATTGCAAAAAGCAGAACCTCGAATACCGTGCTTGGCGTATGGGAATACATCATCCGTATTAATTCGACGCCGATAATCAGGTTAAAGCAGGTTTCCAGCAGGTCGTCATAATTAGGCCAGACATCCAGATTGGGGATGCTGCTTAAAGAAGTAGCCATGCGAAGGCACAGCAGGACGATACCGATGGCCAGCATGATGGAAATGACGAATTCCAGTACCACGGCCAGCCGTTTCAAAAAGATCGTTACATAGTGTCTCATACATTTCTCCTCAATAGTTTACTGAATAGATAAGGGTAGATTACCAATACCCACAACACCAGTATAAGATATTCCACCATTTTTGCCAAGATAGAACTTCCGAAGAGAAGCGAAAAGCCTTCCTTGATTATGAGCGCAGCCGCTAAACCAGCGGCCAGTTTCAATATCTGGGACCAGAAATTCCCAGTGCGGGTGTCAAAATTCAGACGGGTACGTTCTACGTACCAGCCGATGGCGAATCCGAGCCCTGCTCCGGCAGCCTTACAGCAGTCTGCCGCATATTTGACTTCGATCGTGCCATTTCGAAGCAGGATCAGGGAATAGGCGGCAACAGCCAGGGAGAGGCCGGCCAGGATAGCGGCGATCAGTTTCAGGTGCTTGGTGTCATCCAGGAAAAACTCCTGGTAGTGCCAGATAAGGGCAGATACCAGAAGAGAGATGCCCATGGATGCCAGCACATCTTTGGGCGTGTGGCAGCCCAGATACATCCGGGAGAATCCAATGGCAAGGAAAGCAAGGATACACAGAAACTTTATCCAGAACTTCCTTGCTTTTAGCGCCAGCGGGAAGAACAGGCAGGTAGCGCCCTGCGTATGCCCGCTGGGAAACGAGTAGCCTGTTGCGCCGGGAATGGCGCTTTCTACCGCATGGAAGCCAGGATCCAGAATCCAGGGCCTTGGAATGCGGAATGTGATCTTTAGGGACTGCACGCACAGTCCGGCCGTAAAATAAGTAAAGCCAAGCAGATAAGCAAAGCGCTTATCCGCGCACCAGTACAGTGCGCAGATAACCGCTATGATGATGATTTCCTGGCCAAAATATGTGATGAATTGCATCAGTTTGTCTAAGAAGGGAGTACGGATTCCTTCTAACAGCCATAAAAATGTCATTATTTATTTCCTCTTTTTCTCATTTTCGGATCCAGGATTTTCTTGCGGATCCTAAGATTCTCAGGGGTTACTTCCAACAACTCGTCGGTATCGATGAAGTCCAGCGCTTCTTCCAGGCTTAAGACCTTAGGCGTAGTCAGACGCAGCGCTTCATCGGCGCTGGATGAACGCGTGTTGGTCAGATGCTTGGTCTTGCAGACGTTCACTTCAATATCATCCGTCTTGGCATTTTCACCGATTACCATTCCGGAATATACCTTTTCGCCTGGTCCGATGAAGAGTACGCCTCGTTCCTGGGCACTGTACAAGCCATAGGTTACGGACTCGCCAGTCTCGAAAGCGATGAGGGAGCCTTGCTTGCGGTACTGGATATCCCCTTTATAAGGCGCATATCCGTCAAACGCGGTATTCATAATTCCATTCCCCTTGGTATCGGTGAGGAATTCTCCACGGTAGCCGATGAGCCCTCGGGAAGGAATTTTAAACTCCAGCCTGGTATAGCCGCCGCCGGTGGTTCCCATGCCCTGCAGTTCTCCCTTTCTCTGGCTTAGCTTGTCAATGACGGTTCCGGTAAATTCATCCGGAACATCAATATACGCAACTTCCATTGGTTCTAATAATTTGCCGTTTTCATCCTTTTTATACAGGACTTCCGCCTTGCTGACCGCGAATTCATACCCTTCCCGGCGCATGTTCTCGATCAGGACGGACAGATGCAGCTCGCCCCGGCCGGACACTTTGAAACTGTCGGTGCTGTCGGATTCTTCCACACGGAGGCTTACATCCGTGTTCAATTCCCGGAACAGGCGGTCGCGCAGATGCCGGGAGGTAACGTATTTTCCTTCCTGGCCGGCAAAAGGACTGTCATTTACGATAAACTGCATCGCGATAGTCGGCTCTGAGATCTTCTGGAATGGAATCGCCTTTGGCTCTTCCGGAGAGCAGATGGTATCCCCGATGGAGATATCGGCAATTCCGGAGATGGCAACGATGGAGCCGATGGTAGCTTCCTTTACATCTACCTTATTCAGTCCGTCGAATTCATAGAGCTTGCTGATGCGGACTTTTTCCTGACGATCGGGATTGTGCTCATTGACAACGATCGCATCCATACCCACTTTGATCGTGCCGTTGTCCACCTTTCCCACGCCGATACGGCCTACATACTCATTGTAGTCGATGGTGCTGATCAATACCTGGGTGGAAGCATCCGGGTCTCCTTCCGGCGCCGGAATATATTCCAGGATCGTCTCAAAGAGAGGCTGCATGTCCTTTTCTTCATCCGTCAGATCCAGGACAGCAATTCCGGATTTGGCGGAAGCGTATATAAAAGGACAGTCCAGCTGGTCATCGGAGGCATCCAGATCCATGAATAATTCCAGGACCTCATCAATGACTTCGTCAGGCCTGGCTTCCGGACGGTCAATCTTATTGATGCAGACGATGACCGGGAGATTCAGATCCAGTGCCTTGCGCAGTACGAATTTGGTCTGAGGCATGGCTCCCTCGAAAGCATCTACCACCAGGACGACTCCATTTACCATCTTAAGGACGCGTTCCACTTCACCGCCGAAGTCGGCGTGACCGGGCGTGTCGATAATGTTGATCTTCGTGTCTTTATAGTATACGGCAGTGTTTTTCGACAGGATGGTAATGCCGCGCTCCCGCTCGATGTCATTGGAGTCCATGACGCGTTCTTCTACTTCCTGATTCTCGCGGAATACGCCGCTTTGTTTTAATAATTCATCTACCAATGTCGTCTTTCCATGGTCAACATGGGCGATAATGGCTATATTACGAATGTCTTCACGTTTTGTCTTCATACAAATCTTCCTTTTCTCTACCTATTAATATATACAACTTCATTAGTTTATCACATTTTTCAAAATTTACAAGTATTTAGTTCTAAAATGGAATCTTGACTCATAGACTATGTAATGACTCAAAATACGATTCAGAGGAAGGGAGATTGTAAAATTATGTCAGATAAGATCATTGAAAACAACCAGGTAACCATTATGGGGGAAGTCGCATCGCCGTTTACGTTCAGCCACGAAGTGTTTGGAGAAGGCTTTTATATGGTGGACGTTAACGTAAAGCGCCTCAGCAATTCCGAAGACAGGATTCCGCTTATGATATCGGAACGGCTCATCGATGTGTCTCAGGACTACACCGGAGAGTTTATTATGGTAAGCGGGCAGTTCCGCTCTTATAACAGACACGATGAACAAAAGAACAGACTTGTATTATCCGTATTCGTAAGAGAAGTGTCTTTTATAGAAGAGGAGCTGGACGGGGCGAAGACTAACAACATATTCCTGGACGGCTATATCTGCAAATTGCCGGTATACCGCAAGACGCCGCTTGGGAGAGAGATCGCGGACCTTTTGCTGGCTGTTAACAGGCCGTATGGCAAATCAGACTACATACCATGCATCTGCTGGGGCAGAAACGCAAGATTCGCGTCGACATTCGAAGTGGGCGAGCATGTCCAGATTATGGGAAGGATCCAGAGCAGGGAATACATCAAGAAACTGACAGAGACAGAGACGGAGAAGAGAATCGCCTATGAGGTGTCTGTCAGCAAACTGGAATGCCTGGAAGAATAGAATCTCTGCGGCGGAAATTCTGCCTGAGACTTTCATTGACATCATATTTAATTGGTGATAATATTTCAATATATGAGTAGTGTGATAAAGTAAGTATGTCTATGAAAGTCAGGAGGAAAATTATGGCTATATTCAAGGGATCTGGGGTGGCTATCGTCACGCCGTTTAAGGAAGATGGAAGTATTGATTACGATAAACTGGATGAACTGATTGACTATCACTGTGAGAATGGAACAGATAGTATTATTATATGTGGTACTACCGGGGAGTCAGCCACAATGACAGAAGAGGAGCACATGGACTGCGTGAAGTTCGCCATTGAGCGTACAAAGAAAAGAATTCCTGTGGTTGCGGGAACCGGTTCGAACTGTACGAGAACGGCGATCGACATGTCCAAAGAAGCGGCAGAGAGCGGTGCAGATGGGCTGCTGGTGGTAACGCCTTATTACAATAAAGCGACGCAGGCAGGCCTGATCGCCCACTATACCGCAGTGGCAAAGGAGGCAAAGGCACCGATCATCATGTACAGCGTTGCAAGCCGTACGGGATGTAATATTGAGCCGGCTACTGTGGCTGCGCTGGTGAAGAATGTGGATAATATTGTGGGTGTCAAGGAGGCTTCGGGAAATATTTCTCAGATTGCAAAGATCATGTCCATGACGGACGGCAATATCGACCTGTATTCAGGAAATGACGACCAGATCGTGCCGTTACTGTCACTTGGCGGAATCGGAGTGATCTCCGTACTGGCCAATGTTGCCCCAAAAGAAACTCACGATATCTGCGCAAAGTTCTTTGAAGGCGATATTGAAGGAAGCGCAAAACTGCAGCTGAAGGCAATTCCTCTGATTGACCGTCTTTTCTGCGAGGTGAATCCTATTCCGGTAAAGAGAGCTATGAAGCTCATGGGAATGGACTGCGGACCGCTTCGCATGCCTTTGACAGAACTGACTGCGGAACATGAGCAATCACTGGCACAGGCTATGAAGGATTTTGGCATTCAGCTGGTATAGATATAGGTAGGAAAATATGTGAAAAGGATATCATAGGTTGAGTCCAAGCGGCGGATATGATATCCTTTTCTTGTACATTTTTATAAACAGGATAAAGGAGGACTCAAGATATGGTAAAGGCAATTATGCATGGCTGCAATGGCAAGATGGGACAGGTAATCACCGGCCTTATAAAAGCGGACGAAGCGATAGAGATCGTAGCGGGCATTGATACATATACGGGAATCGCCAATGACTACCCGGTGTTTGAGAGTATAGAAAAATGTGATGTAAAGGCAGATGTGATCATTGATTTCTCCAACTCAGCGGCAGCGGACCGGCTTCTGGACTTTTGCGTAGACAGGCAGATTCCGGTTGTTCTTTGCACCACCGGGTTATCAGAGGAACAGCTTTCGAAGGTAGAAGAAGCGGCAAAGAAGGTAGCGGTACTGAAGTCTGCCAATATGTCCCTGGGGATCAATCTGCTCCTGAAGCTTCTTCAGGACGCCACCAAGGTGCTGGCACCTGCCGGATTCGATATCGAACTGGTGGAAAGGCATCATAACCAGAAGGTAGATGCACCCAGCGGGACAGCTCTGGCATTGGCGGACTCTATCAATGAGTCCATGGACAACGCGTATTCCTATGTATATGACAGAAGCCAGGTGCGCAAGAAGCGTGACAGCAAGGAGATCGGAATCTCTGCGGTACGCGGCGGCACCATTGTGGGGGATCACGAAGTCATTTATGCGGGAGCGGATGAGGTGATTGAGTTCAAGCATACGGCATATTCTAAGACCGTATTTGGCAAAGGAGCCGTGGAGGCCGCCAAGTTCCTGGCAGGGAAACCGGCCGGAAGATACGATATGTCCGATGTAATCCAGTTCTAAGGGAGGAACTGTATTATATAAAACATTTAGTGGGAGGATGTTATGAAAGAGTTAGACGTACGTTACCTGGAAAGGCTTTCTCAACTGTATCCGACCATCGCGAAGGCATCGACAGAGATTATTAACTTGCAGGCGATTCTGAATCTGCCGAAAGGCACAGAGCATTTTCTTACGGATATTCATGGAGAATATGAGGCTTTTTCCCATGTCCTTAAGAATGGCTCTGGTTCAGTGCGCCGTAAAGTCGATGATGTATTCGGGAATACTATGAGTAGCAGGGATAAGCAGGGCCTTGCTACTCTTATTTATTACCCGAGGGAGAAGATGGACAGGATCAAGAAGGAAGAGAAGAACATTGAGGACTGGTATAAGATTACGCTGTACCGCCTGATTGAAGTGTGCAAGTGCGCTGCAAGCAAATATACCCGGTCCAAAGTAAGAAAAGCCCTGCCTCCGGATTTTGCCTACGTGATTGAAGAACTGATTACGGAAAAGGCGGAGATGACGGATAAGGAGTCTTACTACAATGCTATTGTAAGCACGATTATCCGGATCGGCCGGGCGGAAGAGTTTATCGTGGCCCTAAGCGAGCTGATCCAGCGGCTTACCGTAGATCATCTGCATATCGTGGGAGATATCTATGACAGAGGGCCTGGACCGCATATCATCATGGAAAAACTGATGGAGCACCATTCTGTGGATATCCAGTGGGGCAATCATGACGTGCTGTGGATGGGTGCTGCCGCAGGCCAGAGGGGATGCATCGCCAATGTGATCCGCATCTGCGCGCGGTATGGGAACCTGGATATCCTGGAAGAAGGCTACGGAATCAATCTGCTGCCACTGGCCACATTTGCCATGGCTACATATGGGGACGATCCCTGCGAATGCTTCCAGTTAAAGGGAGAGCCGAATTACAGTCAGACGGAGATGCTCCTGGATATCAAGATGCACAAGGCGATGTCCATCATACAGTTTAAGGTGGAAGGCCAGATCATCAAAAAGAATCCAGGATTCAAGATGGAAAGCAGAAATCTGCTGCATCATATCGACTATGAAAAGGGAACAATAGAGATAGACGGGCAGACTTATGAACTGCTGGATAAGAACTTCCCTACCATCGATCCTAAGAAGCCTTATGCCCTTACCAAGGAAGAGGAAGATGTAATGGACCGGCTGGAGCGGGCCTTCTTAAACTGCGAAAAGCTGCAGCGTCATATGCGCTTCCTTTTGAGCAAGGGAGGACTTTACAAAGTCTACAATAATAATCTTCTCTATCATGGCTGCGTGCCGCTCAAAGATGACGGAAGCCTGAAGACGGTCCGCATCTATGGACGCTCTTATAAAGGAAAGAGCCTGTACGAGGTCCTGGAAAGCTATGTGAGGAAGGGCTTCTATGCCGTGGATCCAAAGGAAAAGGAGCGTGGCAAGGATATGATGTGGTATATCTGGCTCAGCGAGAATTCCCCTCTGTTCGGCAAAGACAAGATGGCCACATTCGAGCGTTATTTTCTGGCTGACAAGGAAACCCACAAGGAGAAAAAGAATCCTTATTATTGTCTCCTGGAAAATGAAAAAGTAATCAATGGAATTTTAAAAGAATTCGGACTGCCGGAAGAGGGAACCCACATCATCAATGGGCATGTGCCGGTAAAAAGCAAGAATGGGGAGAACCCGATCAAATGTAACGGAAAAGTCCTGGTCATTGATGGAGGATTTTCCAGAGCATACCAGAAGGAGACTGGAATTGCGGGGTATACGCTGATCTACAATTCCTACGGACTGATCCTTGCAGCCCATGAGCCTTTTGAATCTACGGAGGCCGCCATAGAAAAGGAAAGCGATATCCATTCGGACAGTACCATTGTAAAACGGGTGGCCATCCGCAAGCTGGTAGGAGATACGGACATTGGAAAGGACTTAAAAGAGCAGATTGAAGATCTGGAAGCACTGCTTATGGCTTATAGAAGCGGACGGATCGCGGAGCGCATGTAAGAACGCGCATACAGGAGACTGTGTTAAAAACTTCCATTGGGGGAAAGGTATAAATTATCGTAATTTGCAGATATTACTAGCAACAAGTGATACTTGATTAAGATAATTATACATGAAAGGGAGATTTAACATGAAACAGTTCAAGAAATTAATGCTTATCCTGATGTGCACCGGAGTAATCATGGGCCTTACAGCCTGTGGCACGGACAAGAATGCCGAGGACAATGGCGCAACGAATAACACTACGACAACAGACAATACCGGTGAAGCCAATGATACCAACACCAATGATGCTACCGACGGCACAGGCGACACGAATAGCGTTACCGATGAGATCGGAGATGACATCCGTGATGGCGCTGATGATGTAAAGGACAGCCTTGACGGGGACAATGACCGCAATAACGCAGATGACAATGCAAGAAACAATGCGGATGATGCTACAAACAATACGAACCGATAGCATTTAAAACGTTTATTTATGCAAGCTGAAAGCAGCTGACAGGTATTTCTGCCGGCTGCTTTCTTTTCGTCGTGCGGCAGATATACGAAACTCTGGACTTTCTTACTTTACTATGATAAAATATCCCGATAGGAATATATTTTAATGTGAGGAGAATACATATGGCGAAAGAACTACTGATGGGAAATGAAGCGATCGGGCTTGGCGCCATCCATGCGGGAGTCGGCCTTGTGTCCGGCTATCCCGGGACGCCGTCTACGGAGATACTGGAGACGGTTGCCAGGTATAACGATGATGGAAGGATACATGTAGAATGGTCCGTCAATGAGAAGGCAGCCCTGGAAGTGGCGGCAGGCGGAGCTTATGCGGGAGCGAGAACCTTAGTGACCATGAAGCAGGTGGGACTGAATGTGGCTTCTGATCCGCTGATGAGCCTGGCCTACGTGGGTGTAAAAGGCGGGATGGTCATCGTGGCGGCGGATGATCCGGGTCCCATATCCTCCCAGACGGAGCAGGACACCCGGCATTTTGGGGCATTTTCCAAACTTCCGGTGTTTGATCCCTCCTCTCCGGAGGAAGCTTACGAAATGGTAAAGGATGCATTTGAATATTCGGAAAGATACGGAACACCGGTCCTGCTAAGGCCTACGACCCGCGTATGCCACGGCTGTGCGACGGTGGAATTAAAAGGAGAGGCAAAGATAAAAGAGCCGGAAGGCTTCCTAAAAGATACCAGCCGCTGGGTGATATTTCCAAAGCTTTCCTATCAGAACCATAGGAAGATCGAGAAGAGAAATGTGGAACTGTCCCATGTATTTTCTTCTTACAGGTATAATACGGTGGAAGGGAAGGCAGATTCCAGGAAAGGCATAGCCACGGGCGGCATCAGTTATGCATATGCCAAGGAAACTGTCCCGGAAGAGATAAGGCTTCTGCGCGTGGGGACCCCACATCCGTTTCCCGAGGATCTGGCAGTCTCGTTCCTGGAAGGGCTGGATGAAGTGCTGGTGATAGAAGAACTGGACCCGGTTATTGAGACGGAACTTTTGAAGATAGCGGGCAAATACCATCTTCCCGTGAACATCAAGGGCAAGCTGACCGGAGATACCAGGAATGCAGGGGAAAATAGTACAGAAAGCGTCAGGGAAGACCTGGGGCGCTTTGTTCCTGAATTTATGGCAGGGAATCAGGCAGAGGGAGCAGCCGCAGAAGAGATGCCCCCGCTTCCTATCCGTCCTCCGGTGCTGTGCGCCGGATGCCCGCACCGGGCTTCCTTCTATGCGGTAAAGCAGGCCGCAAAAGGCAGGAAGGCCGTGTTTAGCGGCGACATCGGATGCTATACCCTCGGCAATTCAAAGCCCCTAGATATGGTAGACACCTGTCTGTGCATGGGCGCGGACGTGACCATCGCCCAGGGACTTCATATCATAGAGCCGGATACGGTGAACTTTGCATTTATCGGCGATTCTACGTTTTTTGCCTCTGGGCTTACGGGCGTGGTCAATGCGGTCTATAATCAGACGGATATCGTGCTGGTCGTGCTGGATAATTCTACAACAGCGATGACCGGGCACCAGCCGCATCCGGGAACCGGCAAGACGATGATGGGAGAAGTGGTGGCCAAGGTGAGTATCGAGAAGATTCTGGAAGGGATCGGCGTAAGCCGGATCGTTAAGGCAGATCCTCTGAACCTGAACGAAGCGGTGGAGGCAGTGAAGGAAGTCATGGATGAGGCCGGGGTAAGGGTCGTAATATTCAAGTCCCCATGTATTGCCGTCACCAGACCGACCGCCAGATATCATGTGGCGGCGGATTCCTGCACGTTCTGCAGGCAGTGCATCCGGGAACTGGGATGCCCGGCGATCGTGATCGAGGAAGGCAAGGCCGCAATCGAGCCGTCTTTGTGCTCCGGATGCGGCATCTGCGCGCAGGTCTGCAAGTTTGACGCGATACAGGAGGTGGCTCATGATGAATAAAAATTGTCTGTTATGCGGAGTCGGAGGGCAAGGCGTAGTGCTTGCCTCCAAGCTGATCGCCTATGCGGCGATGGATAAGGGGATGGATGTACGTACGTCAGAGACCATCGGGATGGCCCAAAGAGGCGGATCAGTAGTCAGCCATGTAAGGATGGGAGAGGATATCCATTCTCCCATGATTCCAAAAGGAAGCGCGGATGTCATCATGGCTTTTGAGCCCGCTGAGGCAGTAAGATGCCTTCCTTATCTGAAGGAAGGCGGCGTAGCGGTAGTAAACAGGAAGGCCATGCAGCCTGTGACAGCCACGCTTGGCGGAGGCGGCTACGATGGCGAGGCAATGATCGCATATCTGAAGAAGCATGTCCATCAGCTGTATGTCATTGACGGGGAAGCCATCTGCCAGAAGGCGGGATCCCCCAAGGTGCTTAATGTGGCGCTTCTGGGAGTCGCGCTGGGGAGCAAGGTGCTGGATATCCAGATGGAGGATATGAAGGCGGAACTTGCCAGGAGAGTGAAGCCCCAGTATGCCAAGATGAATGTGCTGGCGCTGGAACTGGGGGCTGCTGCCGCACAGTCAAGAGATTATAATGAAAGATAAGAGGAGCAACTTATGCGGATGACAGAGTTACAATTCAGACTGATCAAGGAAAATTTGAGATTATTGACATCAAAGCCCTGCTTTTATAAAGAGAAGCTGCAGGATATTGATATTGAATCTATTAAGACCCAGGAAGATTTTGAAAAACTGCCGTTTACCTGGAAAGGAGACTTAAGGGAGGCCTATCCGCTGGGGCTGCAGGCAGTGCCTGACGAAGAGATTGTAAGGATCCATTCTTCTTCCGGGACCACAGGGACGCCGATCATCATCCCTTATACCCAGAAAGACGTGGACGATTGGGCAAAGATGTTCGCAAGATGCTATGAGATGGCGGGGATTACGGCGCTTGACCGTATCCAGATCACGCCTGGCTATGGATTGTGGACGGCAGGCATCGGATTCCAGCTGGGAGCCGAGCACCTGGGGGCCATGACAATCCCTATGGGACCGGGGAATACGGATAAGCAGCTGCGCATGATGCAGGATATGAAGGCCACGGTCCTCTGTGCCACCTCGTCTTATGCGCTGCTTCTGGCGGAGGAGATTGCCAAGAGAGACATGACGGATAAGGTCTGCCTGAAAAAAGGCGTGATCGGCTCCGAACGCTGGGGCGAGAAGATGCGCAAAAGGATCGCCGCGGAACTGGGCGTCCAGCTCTATGATATCTATGGGCTGACTGAGGTGTATGGCCCGGGAATCGCCATGAGCTGCGACTATGAGTGCGGCATGCATTACTGGGATGATTATGTATACTTTGAAATTGTTGACCCCAAGAGCGGAGAAGTGCTTCCGGACGGGGAGATCGGGGAACTAGTCATCACGACGCTTCGCAAGCAGGGAGCGCCGCTGATCCGTTACAGGACCCATGACTTGACCAGATTTATTCCGGGCGACTGCCCTTGCGGCTCACGGTTCCCAAGAATTGATACTTTGATCGGACGTACCGATGATATGGTAAAAGTAAAAGGCGTGAACATCTTTCCAAGCCAGATTGAAGAGATGCTAAAGGGCGTGGAAGAGGCGTCCAGCGAGTATCAGTTCATGCTGGACCATATGAATGGAAAGGACGTATGCACCTTATTCGTGGAGATCAACAAGGATGTGGAGCCAAAAACGGCGGCAAAGGTGATCCAGCAGGAGTTTAAAGCAAAGATTGGAATTATGACCAATGTAAAGCCGGTTGCAATCGGAGACCTTCCAAGAAGCGAGAAGAAATCCACCCGTATTTTTGACAACCGATACTAGGAGGCAATATGAGATTCAGACCGTGTATTGATATACATAATGGAAAGGTAAAGCAGATTGTAGGAGGAAGCCTCGCGGACAATGGAGACAGGGCGGTGGAGAACTTCTCTTCCGCCAGGGATGCCGACTATTATGCGCGTTTATATAAGGAAGACGGATTGAAAGGAGGACACGTGATTCTTTTGAATCCGCCTTCTTCTGATTATTATGAACGGACCAGGAGCCAGGCGCTAAAGGCGCTGTCGGCTTATCCGGGTGGACTGCAGATTGGCGGCGGGATCACCGCGGATAACGCCGGGGAATATATAGACGCGGGAGCAAGCCATGTGATCGTAACCTCCTATGTGTTCAGGGACGGGCAGATCCGTTGGGATTGCATGGAGGAACTTTGCCGCGCGGTGGGAAGAGAGCATGTGGTGATCGACTTAAGCTGCAGGAAGAAGGGCGGGGATTACTATATCGTCACCAACCGCTGGCAGACGTTTACCCGGGTGAAACTGACAAAAGGGGTGCTGGATGACATTGCCGGATACTGTGATGAATTCCTGGTGCATGGGGTGGATGTAGAAGGGAAGGCTTCCGGCATCGAGGAGGATCTGGTCTCCTTGCTTGGAAGGCAGGGACGCATCCCTATCACCTATGCCGGCGGCATCGGAAGCCTGGAAGACCTGAACCATTTCCGGGATATTTCGGGAGGAAGCCTGGACTTTACGATCGGCAGCGCGCTGGATCTGTTTGGGGGGGATATTCCCTATGAAATCGTGGCAAAGTATTGATGACAGTGAGATTAACAGTTTGTGAACACTTTATAAATTAGTTGAATTGGAATATAGATAGTGCTAGAATGAGGAATAGAGTGGTCAGAGACTGGCTAATTTTAGCGACAAGGAGTATACGTCAATATGAGTTTGATACAAAAAATATTTGGTACACATAGCGAAAATGAATTGAAAAGAATCTATCCTATCGCGGATGCGATCGAGGCGCTTGAGCCTGTGATGCAGAAACTTACAGATAGCGAATTAAAGGAAAAGACCAGGGAATTCAAGAAGCGTCTGGCGGAAGGCGAGACGCTGGATGATATTCTTCCGGAAGCATATGCGGTGGTTCGGGAAGCAGCGGTCCGCACCTTGGGCATGAAGCATTACCGCGTGCAGCTGATCGGCGGCATTATCCTCCACCAGGGGCGTATCGCTGAGATGAAGACTGGTGAAGGAAAGACTTTGGTTTCCACCCTTCCGGCTTATCTGAACGCGCTGGCAGGCGAGGGCGTGCATATCGTAACAGTCAATGATTATCTGGCTAAGCGTGATGCCGAGTGGATGGGACAAGTGCATGAGTTCCTTGGCCTTACCGTTGGCGTCGTACTCAACAGCATGGACAACGACGAGCGCCGTGCGGCTTATAACTGCGACATCACATATGTCACCAACAATGAGTTGGGCTTCGATTATCTGAGAGACAATATGGTCATCTACAAAGAGCAGCTGGTACAAAGAGGCCTGAAATTTGCCATCATTGATGAGGTCGACTCCGTACTGATCGATGAGGCCAGAACTCCTCTGATCATATCTGGCCAGAGCGGAAAATCCACAAAACTTTACGAGGCATGCGACATCCTGGCCCGTCAGCTGGAACGCGGCGAAGCCAGCGGGGAATTCAGCAAGATGAATGCCATCATGGGAGAAGACATCGAGGAGACCGGAGACTTTATCGTCAATGAGAAAGAGAAGAATATCAACCTGACGGAAGACGGCGTGATAAAGGTTGAGAAGTTCTTCCATATTGAGAACCTGGCAGATCCGGAGAACCTTGAGATCCAGCATAATATCATTCTTGCCCTCAGAGCCCATAATCTGATGTTCAAAGACAAGGACTATGTAGTTAAGGATGACGAAGTGCTGATCGTCGATGAGTTTACCGGGCGTATCATGCCGGGCCGCCGCTATTCTGACGGACTTCATCAGGCGATAGAGGCCAAAGAGCATGTGAAGGTTAAAAGAGAGAGCAAGACGCTGGCAACGATCACGTTCCAGAATCTGTTCAATAAATATGAGAAGAAGGCAGGTATGACGGGTACCGCCCTGACCGAAGAAAAAGAGTTCCGCGAGATCTACGGAATGGACGTTATCGAGATTCCTACCAATGTGCCAGTCATCAGGAAAGACCTAGAGGATGCGGTATATAAGACACAGAAGGAGAAGTTCCGGGCAGTCTGCGATGCGATTGAAGAAGCCCATGCCAGGCATCAGCCGGTGCTGGTGGGCACCATTACCATTGAGAATTCGGAACTCTTAAGCGGCATGCTGAAAAAGCGTGGAATCAAGCATAACGTTCTGAATGCCAAGTTCCATGAGATGGAGGCAGAGATCGTTGCACAGGCAGGTATTCATGATGCTGTCACGATTGCCACCAACATGGCCGGACGTGGTACGGATATCAAGCTGGATGACGAGGCAAGGGCAGCAGGCGGGCTTAAGATCATCGGTACGGAGAGACATGAGTCCAGACGTATTGATAACCAGCTGCGCGGACGTTCCGGACGTCAGGGAGATCCGGGAGAATCCAGATTCTATATTTCCCTGGAAGACGATCTGATGCGCCTGTTCGGCTCCGAGAGGCTGATGGACGTATTTACGAAGCTGGGCGTTGAAGAAGGCGAGCAGATCGAGCATAAGATGCTGTCTACCGCTATTGAGAAGGCGCAGCAGAAGATAGAAAGCAACAACTTTGGAATCCGTAAGAATCTGCTGGAATATGATCAGGTCATGAATGAGCAGAGAGAGATTATATATGAAGAAAGACGCCGCGTCCTGGATGGAGAGAATATGCGCGACTCTATCTTCCATATGCTGAACGAGTATGTAGAGAACGTGGTGGATATGGTCACCAGCCCGGACCAGGATTATGATGAATGGAATCTGTCAGAGTTGAATATGACCATCCATAATACGATCCCGATGGCGCCAATCACAGAAGAGGATGTCAAGGAATTCAGCCAGAAGGAATTGAAGCATCTGCTGAAAGAACGCGCGGCGAAAGCTTATGAGGCGAAGGAATCAGAATTTCCGGAGCCGGAGCATATGCGTGAGATCGAGCGTGTAGTCCTGTTAAAGGTCATTGACGCGAAATGGATGGATCATATCGATGATATGGACCAGCTGCGCCAGGGTATCGGCCTTCAGGCATATGGACAGAGAGATCCGAAGGTGGAGTATAAGATGATCGGATACGACATGTTTGATCAGATGACCAAGAGCATTGCGGAAGATACGATCCGTACGCTGGCCCACGTAAGGATCGAGCAGAAGGTGGAACGGGAGCAGGTAGCCAAGGTTACCGGAACCAACAAGGATGAAAGCGCTGCCCATACGCCGAAGAAGCGTACAGAAAAGAAAATCTATCCCAATGATCCATGCCCATGCGGCAGCGGGAAGAAATACAAACAGTGCTGCGGGCGCAAATAGAATGATGAAAGAGGTGATTGAGTGGTTGAATTAGATCAGTTTAAGAGCATCATGAATGCTTATGAAGAACCCCTTGCCGAAATGAGGGATTCACTTTGACTTATCGGGCAAGATAAGAAGGATTGAAGAATTGGAGCGCAAAGTAGAAGAGCCGGGCTTCTGGGATAATCCGGAAGAATCCCAGAAACTGATGAAGGAGCTGAAGCATCTCAAAGAACTGGTGGAGACCATCCAGAATCTGTATGCTTCCTATGATGACATCAATCTCCTGATCGAGATGGGATATGAGGATGAAGACCCTTCCATGGCGCGCGAGATAGAAGAAGAGATCCGGGGATTTGAGACCTCATACGAGGAACTCAGGATCCAGACGCTGCTGTCCGGCGAGTACGATGCATGCAATGCCATCGTTACGATACACGCCGGGGCAGGAGGAACCGAATCCTGCGACTGGGCCAGCATGCTGTACCGGATGTACAGCCGCTGGGCAGAGCGGAAAGGATTCACGATCCAGGTACTGGACTATCTGGACGGAGATATCGCGGGCATCAAGACGGTAACCTTTGAGGTAAACGGAGAGAATGCCTATGGATATCTGAAGTCGGAAAAGGGAGTCCACAGACTGGTACGCATCTCGCCGTTTAACGCGGCGGGCAAACGGCAGACATCTTTTGCATCTTGTGATGTGGTGCCGGATATAGAGGATGAGATTGACATTGAAATTGCAGATGATGATTTGAAGATTGATACTTACAGGGCCAGCGGGGCAGGAGGGCAGCATGTGAATAAGACTTCCTCCGCAATCCGCATCACCCATCTTCCCACCGGGATCGTGGTACAATGCCAGAATGAGCGCTCACAGCATCACAATAAAGAGAAAGCGATGCAGATGCTGAAAGCAAAACTCTATCTTCTGAAGCAGCAGGAGGCGG